>ENA-UONY01001672-UONY01001672.1-human-gut-metagenome-genome-assembly--contig:-CS9-NODE-1672-length-17763-cov-5.780325_pt1 | contig 17763 bp, 14 predicted proteins | sample MGYA00242465_ERZ724012 | MGnify/ENA metagenome assembly ERZ724012 | reverse complement strand
GTCTTTCATCATTTTTCTGCTGTAAATAAGGCATACCGGATTGGTTATTCCGGCAGGCACTGCATAATGATTACCATTTATAGCAAGCTTGTCTGCAAGTTCTTTTGTACCTGACCATAGCTCGTCGTTAAAGTCTATATAGTCGTCAAGAGGCTGAAACAGATTTTTGGCAGTACCCTGCGGCAGTGCGGACGGATCATACGGAAACATATCAACAGGTTCTCCGCCCAGAATACGTTTTTCCAGATCTTCATATTTTTTATCTTCAGTCGTTGGGATCCATTCGATCTCAGCGCCGTATACGTCTTCAAAAAGAGTGAGGGCAATACTTCTATCGTTTCCGCCGTCGGGATTCAGGTCATAATCGGACAGCCAATAAACGGTTTGTCCTTCAATGCCGGATGTTTCTTCAGCAGCGGAGGTTTCCGCTGTGCTTTCTTCGGATACGCTTTCGCTTTTTTCAGAGTCCTTGTCTCCGTTGCATGCCGCAGCGCTGCCAAGAGCGGCAACTGCAAGTAAAATTGTTAATAATCTCTTTAACTTCATTTGTTCTGCACCTCTGTTATAATTTTTATATATTCTATTTAATTATATACAATCTTTGCTTTTATGTCAAGTATATTTATTTTCTGTCATTATTGAATTCCAGATAAAAACAAGAAACCGTCCGTTACGGACGGTTTGTTTTATCAGTGATGACATTCCTCACATTCGCCTATTTCCCCGACAATAGGAGTAGGATCAACGCCCTGTCTTGTGTAGTAGTCGGCAAGAGCGGACTTTATAGCCTGTTCTGCAAGTACGGAGCAGTGCAGCTTAACTGCCGGAAGTCCGTCAAGAGCCTCGACAACGGCTTTGTTTGTAAGCTTTAGAGCGTCGTCTATTGACTTACCTTTTATAAGTTCAGTAGCCATAGAAGAGGTTGCAACAGCTGCACCGCAGCCGAAAGTCTTGAACTTTACATCGGAAATAATTCCGTCGTCCACTTTTATATACATTTTCATAATGTCTCCGCATTTAGCGTTGCCCACTTCTCCTACGCCGTCTGCGTTTTCAATTTCTCCAACATTTCTTGGATTTGAGAAATGATCAAGTACTTTTTCACTATATAACATTTTAAATTCCTCCAAATCATAACTGTTTATCAGACTGTTTCTTCTTTACATATTCTTTCCCAAAGAGGGGACATGTCTCTTAGCCTTTTAACTACTTTCGGTACGACCTCAAGAATATAGTCGATATCCTCATCGGTCGTTTCGTCTCCGATTGAAAGACGCAGAGAACCGTGAGCCACCTCGTGTTTTAATCCCAGAGCTAGAAGAACATGGGACGGATCAAGGGAACCTGATGTGCAGGCAGAACCAGATGAAGCGCATATACCGTTTAAGTCAAGCATAAGAAGCAAGCTTTCGCCTTCAACTCCTTCGATTGAAATATTAACGGTACCCGGAAGTCGTTTTACGGGATCACCGTTTAATCGGGTACGGGGAAGCTTAAGAATACCTTCAATAAGTCTGTCACGCTGTTTTGCTGTTTTTTCTGCTCTTTTTTCAATATCCGTACTGGCAATTTCCATTGCCTTTGCAAATCCGGCGATTGCGGGGAGATTTTCTGTTCCGGCACGTCTGTTTCTTTCCTGTGCGCCGCCGAAAATCAAGTTCGTTACAGGAATACCTTTTCTCACATACAGTGCGCCGATTCCTTTCTGAGCGTGTATTTTATGACCTGAAAGGGAAAGCATGTCGATTCCCTGAGCATGAACGTCTATTTTCACATGTCCCATAGCCTGAACTGCGTCGGTATGGAACAAAACGCCTTTTTCACGGCATACTGCGGCAATTTCCTCTATAGGCTGGATCGTTCCGATCTCATTGTTGGCGTACATAATGGTAACAAGCGCAGTATCTTCACGGATCGCATTTTTTACGTCCTCTGTTTTTACGATCCCGTTTTCATATACGGGCAGATATGTTACTTCAAAGCCCAGTTTTTCAAGTGCCTGACATGTATGGAGTACAGCGTGATGTTCAAAGACTGATGTAACGATATGTTTTTTGCCTTTTGCGGCAAGTCTTTCGCATACGGAACGGATAGCCCAGTTATCAGATTCCGAACCGCAGCTTGTAAAATATATTTCAGAGGTTTCTGCACCGATTGCTTTTGCTACGGTTTCTCTTGCAGTTTCAAGAGCTTTTTTAGCACTTCTTCCAAGAGCGTAAATACTTGAAGCGTTGCCATATTCCTCGGTAAAGTACGGCATCATAACGTCAAGTACAGGTTTTGAAACCTTTGTTGTAGCGGCATTGTCCGCATACACAAATCTTTTTTCCATTGAATTTCCCTTCCTTTTTATGCGTTAAGATCACGCTGAATAACTGCCAGCTGATCGCATCTTTCATTTTCCGGATGTCCGGCATGTCCTTTGACCCAGACAAAATTAACTTTATGTTTTTCCAGGAGCGGCAGAAGCTGTTTCCATAAATCCACGTTAAGTGCTGGCTTTTTATCTGATTTTATCCATCCCTTTTTCTGCCAGCCGTAAACCCATCCTTTTGTAATACTGTCAACAACGTATTTGCTGTCAGTAGTGAGTGTTACCTCGCAGGGCTCTTTTAAAGCAGACAAGCCGGTAATAACTCCTGTAAGCTCCATACGGTTGTTGGTCGTTTCATGTTCTCCTCCGGAAAGTTCTTTTATGTGTTCTCCGAAGCGAAGTATTACTCCGTATCCGCCCGGACCTGGATTGCCGCTGCATGCGCCGTCTGTAAAAATTTCTACTTTTTTAATTATGTCCACCGCCGTTCCGCTGTAAATTGAAACGTATTTTCTAATATTGTATAATTATACCCCATTTGCGTTGTTTTAGCAAATTTGTTAACCCAATGCAACACTTACTTTTTTGAAAAAAAGTAAGCAAAAAACTTTAATGCCGAATTTACTTGACAATAAGTTGTTTATAAAGACTCGCAAAGTTGATTTGGCAAAGAATAGAAGAAAAAATTTTATAAAAAAAGTAAGCAAAAAACTTTAATGCCGAATTTTAATGTGAAATTGTTTCTTCAATACTCTGCGTACTTACCTGTCGTGCCTTATGAAAAATAAATCATCAGACTAAAGACGATATAAAAGTTTTTGCCAAGCTTTTTTCAAAAAGCTTGAAAAGGAACTTAAATTATGGTATAATTTATAAATACATAAAATTCTGTTGTAAATATCTAAAACGCAGGGACGTAATTTTGGTGTTAATATGTGTATAATTCACAAAAATATATTTTCCCCTTGAAACAACAGAAATTACATGATATATTAAAGTATGAACATTTTATCGGAACGGAGGTTTATTCGGTGTCGGAAAAACTGGAAAAAGGAACATTTCAGGCGATTTTACAAAAAATCACTGCAAACGAAAGCGTAATGCCGGGTGAACCGGCGATTTACCGAGTCGGCATTTGTTAAACAAAAAAGCAACTGTCCTGCGCTGAAAATACCGCAGGCTTTTTAACATACTGCAAAATGAATTTAATTTTGAAAGGATCATATTATGAAATTAACCGGCGCACAGATTATAATAGAAACCCTTGTAGAGCAAGGGTGCGACCGTGTATTCGGATATCCGGGCGGTCAGATCATAAACGTATATGACGAACTTTATAAAAATCGTGACAGAATCAGACATATAATTACAGCTCATGAGCAGGGTGCTGCCCATGCTGCTGACGGTTTTGCAAGAGCTACAGGTAAGACCGGCGTTGTTATTGCAACATCGGGTCCGGGAGCAACAAATCTTGTAACGGGTATAGCTACGGCTTATCTGGATTCTGTTCCTATGGTTGCTATTACCGGCAATGTACCATGCAATCTTTTGGGACGTGACAGCTTTCAGGAGGTTGATATCTGCGGTGTGACTCTGCCGATCACCAAGCATAATTACATAGTAAAAGACGTAACAGAGCTTGCAGATACAATAAGAGAAGCATTTAGGATTGCAAAATCAGGACGCCCTGGACCTGTTCTGGTGGATGTGCCTAAGGACGTTCAGATAGCAGCATGTGATTTTGAAAATGCAGTTGTTGCTCCGGCTTTTGAATCGCCGAAAGCGGACAGTGAAATTATTAAAAAAGCTGCTGAAATGATAGCGGCGTCAAATAAACCTTATATTTACTGCGGAGGCGGAGTTATTTCTTCAAATGCAGGCCGTGAAGTAATGGATTTTGCTGAGCTTATCGACTCTCCTATCGGATGTAGTATGATGGGCGTTTCGGCAATACCTACTTCAAATCCCAGATTTTTGGGTATGCAGGGTATGCATGGTCATTATGCATCTTCTATGGCTCAGGCTGAAGCCGATCTGGTAATTGCAATCGGCGCAAGATTCAGTGACAGAGCAACGGGAAATAAAGACGTTTATGTAAGAAACTGCAATATACTTCACATTGACGTTGATAATGCGGAAATTGACAAAAACATTACAAGTCAGCTCGGCATTAACGGAGACGTAAAGGAAACCTTAAGAAAGCTTATGGCAGCCGTATCTCCTGCCGATCATCCGGCGTGGATGGCTGAGATCGAAAAGCTGAAAGAAAAAGAATCCGCATGTTTACAAAAATCCGAGGTTATGACTCCTTATGACATTATTGAAACAGTAAATTCAAAAATGCCTGAGGACGCTGTAATTGCAACAGATGTAGGACAGCATCAGATGTGGGTTGCTCAGCACTATAAATTCGAAAAGCCCAGAACTTTCGTATCAAGCGGCGGTTTGGGTACTATGGGATTCGGTCTGGGAGCTGCGATCGGCTCTTACATAGCAACTGAAAAGCCTGTAGTACTGTTTACAGGTGACGGCAGTTTCGGTATGAATCTGAACGAACTTGCTACAGCTGTTTCATGTAATGTGCCTGTAATCGTTGTAATTATGAACAACGGAGTACTTGGTATGGTAAGACAGTGGCAGACATTGTTCTTTAACAAGCACTACTCAAATACCACTCTCTGCCGTCAGACAGATTTTGTTAAGCTGGCAGAAGCATTCGGAGCATTGGGATTCCGTGCGGAAAACACAGACGAGTTATCTAAGGCTCTTGACGATGCGATTGCCGCAAAGCGACCTGTCGTTATCGACTGCAAGATAGATAAGGATGAATTTGTACTTCCTATGCTTCCTCCGGGAGGTTCTATCGATGATATAATTACTGAAATTCACGGAGGTGAAATCTGATGACAAAATATGTATTCGGTATTTTGGTAGCCAATAAATTCGGCGTACTAACCAGAGTTTCAAGCATGTTTACCAGAAGAGGATTCAATATTGATACTCTTACTGTAGGTGAGACACAGTCTCCGGAATTTTCAAGAATAACCATCTCTATGATGGGCGACGAGTACTCTAAAACTCAGATCATAAAACAGCTTGACAAGCTTCACGATGTTAAACAGGTTGAGGTCATGGAAAGAGACGAAACCGTTACTCGTGAACTGCTTCTTATAAAAATTAAAAACGATTCCGCTACAAGACAGGATGTTCTTTCTGCGGTAGACGTATTCCGTTCAAAAATCATCGACTATTCTCCTGACGCACTTTGTGTTGAAATCACCGGAGAAAGTTCCAAAATCAACGCTTTTATTGAGCTTGTAAAGCCATACGGCATAATGGAGATGTGCCGTACAGGTCTTGTAGCTCTTGAAAGAGGCGGAAATTGTCTGGGATGTGACTGAAACTCAGATAAGTAAAACGCCCGATAAAAATCATATTATAAAAGGAGTCTTTATAATGGAAAATTCAGCAAAAGTCTTTTATCAGGAAGACTGTGATTTAAGTTTACTTTTCGGCAAGACAATCGCCGTTATCGGTTACGGAAGTCAGGGTCATGCCCACGCTCTTAATGCAAAGGAATCTCTCGGCGACAACGCAAGAGTTATTATCGGTTTATATGAAGGAAGCAAGTCTTGGGATAAGGCTGTAAAGCAGGGATTTGAAGTATTTACAGCGGCTGAAGCTGCAAAGCAGGCAGACATCATCATGATCCTTATCAATGATGAAAAGCAGGCTGCTATGTATAAGAAGGATATCGAACCAAACCTTAAGTCCGGCGATATGCTTATGTTCGCTCACGGTTTCGCTATCCACTTCGGTCAGATCGTTCCTCCGGCAGACGTTGACGTTACTATGATCGCTCCTAAGGGACCAGGTCATACAGTACGTTCAGAATATCAGGCAGGCAAGGGCGTTCCTTGCTTAGTTGCAGTAGCTCAGGATGCTACAGGCAAGGCTCAGGATATGGCTCTGGCTTACGGTCTTGCAATCGGCGGCGCAAGAGCAGGTGTGCTTGAAACAACATTCAGAACAGAAACAGAAACTGACCTCTTCGGTGAACAGGCTGTTCTCTGCGGCGGCGTATGTGCTCTTATGCAGGCAGGTTTTGAAACATTGGTTGAAGCAGGCTACGATCCAAGAAATGCTTACTTTGAATGTATCCATGAAATGAAGCTTATCGTTGACCTTATCTACCAGAGCGGTTTTGCAGGTATGAGATATTCAATTTCAAATACTGCCGAATACGGCGACTATATTACAGGTCCTAAGATCATCACAGAGGATACAAAGAAGGCTATGAAGCAGATTCTGAAAAATATTCAGGACGGTTCATTCGCTAAGGAATTCCTCCTTGACATGTCACCGGCAGGCGGTCAGGCTCACTTCAGAGCTATGAGAAAGCTTGCAGCTGAACACCCGTCTGAAAAGGTTGGCGAAGAGATCCGTAAGCTTTACAGCTGGAACAACGAAGAAGATAAGTTTATCAACAACTGATAAACTGTCAGATACATAATTAATAATTATATATCTCCGATTGTAAATGTAATCGGACTGTGTGTGAATTACTGCTTTCCTGATTTACAAAGTCGGGAAAGCAGTTTGATTTTTTAATTATATTTTAAAGATTTTTGGATATTTATAAGATAAAACGAGGTATAAAACAATGGGTTGTAATTTTTACTGCGACGGAGTTGATAAAGCTCCTCAGCGTTCACTGTTTAATGCTCTCGGTATGACTAAAGAAGAAATGAAGCGTCCGCTTGTTGGTATCGTTTCTTCATACAATGAGATCGTGCCGGGACATATGAATATAGATAAAATTGTTGACGCTGTTAAAATGGGCGTTGCTATGGCGGGAGGTACTCCTGTGGTGTTCCCTGCAATCGCTGTCTGCGACGGTATTGCTATGGGTCACCAGGGAATGAAATATTCGCTTGTAACAAGAGATCTTATCGCCGATTCCACAGAATGTATGGCGCTTGCTCATCATTTTGACGCACTTGTTATGGTTCCCAACTGCGATAAAAACGTACCCGGACTATTAATGGCTGCGGCAAGAGTAAACGTGCCGACAATATTCGTAAGCGGCGGTCCTATGCTGGCAGGACATGTAAAGGGTAAGAAAACAAGTCTTTCAACTATGTTTGAAACTGTAGGTTCATATGCCGCAGGCAAAATGAGTCTTGAAGACGTTGAAGAATACGAAAATAAAGCTTGTCCTACATGCGGTTCATGTTCGGGTATGTATACTGCAAATTCCATGAACTGCCTTACTGAAGTTTTAGGTATGGGACTCCGTGGAAACGGTACTATTCCTGCGGTTTATTCCGAAAGAATCAAGCTTGCCAAGGAAGCCGGAATGGCTGTTATGGAGCTTGTAAGAAAGAATATCCGTCCTCTGGATATCATGACTGAAAAGGCTTTCCGGAACGCTCTTACTGCCGATATGGCTTTGGGCTGTTCAACTAACAGTATGCTTCATCTGCCTGCGATTGCAAATGAGTGCGGAATTAAGATCAATCTTGATATGGCTAATGAGATCAGCGCTAAAACTCCTAATCTTTGTCACCTTGCTCCGGCAGGTCATACATATATGGAGGACTTAAACGAAGCAGGCGGCGTATATGCGGTACTCAACGAGCTTAACAAGAAGGGACTTATTAATACTGACGTTATGACTGTAACAGGTCAGACAATGGGCGAAAATATCAAGGGAGTTGTAAACAAAGATCCCGAGGTCATCAGACCTATTGATAATCCTTACAGCGAAACAGGCGGTATTGCAGTACTCAGAGGAAACCTTGCTCCTGACGCATGCGTTGTAAAGAGAAGCGCAGTTGCACCTGAAATGCTTAAGCACTCAGGTCCTGCAAAGGTTTTCAACAGCGAAGAAGAAGCTATTGAAGCTATCAAGGGCGGTAAAATCGTAAAGGGCGATGTGGTTGTAATTCGCTATGAAGGACCTTCAGGCGGTCCGGGCATGAGGGAAATGCTTTCTCCTACTTCCGCTATTGCCGGTATGGGACTTGATAAGGACGTTGCTCTTATTACCGACGGACGTTTCAGCGGTGCTACAAGAGGTGCGGCAATCGGTCATGTTTCACCGGAGGCTGTAAGCGGCGGTACTATCGCATACGTTCAGGACGGTGATATTATTTCTATCGACATTCCTAATTATTCGATAAATCTTGAAATTTCAGACGAAGAACTTGAGATAAGAAAGAAAAATACAAAGCTTCTGAAAAAGGAAAATATAACAGGATATCTCAAGAGATATGCTTCAATGGTTTCCTCAGCGGATAAGGGAGCAATTATAAATAAATGATGAAGTTTAAAAAACTTCACTAAAATTATATTTTATTCATTTCTTGTTCCGTGACAAGAAACGAATCAAAGAAACACGTACCGCTTTCTTTTCATTTGAAAAGAAAGCTCGCAAAGAAAAAATTTTATCCGTCATACAGTTTCTGAACTAATAGGTCTCCCAATAAAAGGCAAGACTTAACGTCTAAAATTCACACCCAAGTAAGATAAGCGATAATTAAGCGGAGAACGCAAGTGGCAAAAACGTCTCAGTACAGTTTTGGGAGAGTACCTTGCGTGATAGTTTAAAAGGGCTACGCAGTCGTTACCTTTCTTTGCTTCTTTCTTTTGTGTGAACAAAGAAAGAAGGGTGTTTCTTTTCGTTATTTTCTTTGCACAAGCAAAGAAAATGACAAATTAAATTTCTTTATAAACTTTCTAAGAATTAAGAAAGCAGAAAAATAAAATAGAAAGAAGGCTGATATAAATGGGCATGACAATGACGCAGAAAATACTTGCGGCTCATGCGGGACTGGACAAGGTCGAAGCAGGACAGCTGATATTGGTAAACCTCGATCTGGTACTGGGCAACGACATTACATCTCCGGTTGCCATAAAGGAATTCAATAAGCTGGGCGCTGAAAACGTCTTTGACAAGAATAAGGTTACTATGGTTATGGACCACTTTGCTCCTAACAAGGACATCAAAGCAGCTGAGCAGTGTAAAATGTGCCGTGATTTCTGCGGTGAAAAGGACATTACAAACTTTTATGACGTAGGCGAAATGGGTATTGAACACGCTCTGCTGCCGGAAAAAGGACTGGTCGTATCGGGTGATGCAGTGATCGGTGCGGATTCGCATACTTGTACTTACGGCGCATTGGGTGCATTCTCCACAGGCGTAGGCTCAACAGACATGGCATGCGGTATGGCAACAGGCAAAGCATGGTTTAAAGTACCGTCCGCTATAAAATTTGAGCTTAAAGGTAAGCTGAATCAGTACGTTACAGGCAAGGACGTAATTTTACATATTATCGGAATGATAGGCGTTGACGGTGCTTTGTACCGTTCAATGGAATTTACCGGTGAAGGACTTCACAGTCTTTCAGTAAGCGACAGACTCTGCATGGCTAATATGGCAATTGAAGCCGGAGCTAAAAACGGTATTTTTGAAGTTGACGATAAAACTATCGCATACGTAAAGGAACACAGTGACAGAGAACCTGTTGTTTACAAGGCTGACGATGATGCTGTTTATGATGAAACATATGTAATTGATCTAAGCAAGATTAAACCGACAGTTTCCTTCCCTCATCTTCCAGAAAACACACATACAGTCGATGAAATAGACGATATTAAAATAGATCAGGTCGTTATCGGTTCATGTACAAACGGCAGACTTGAAGATTTACAGATCGCCGCTGAGATAATGAATGGCAAAAAGGTTGCGAAGAACGTAAGAACTATCATCATTCCCGCAACTCAGAAAATCTATCTTGAGGCTATGGAACAGGGACTGCTGAAAATCTTTATTGAGGCAGGTGCAGTTGTTTCAACTCCTACATGCGGACCGTGTCTGGGCGGATATATGGGTATTCTGGCTGAAGGCGAAAAGGCTGTTGCAACTACTAACCGTAACTTTGTAGGCAGAATGGGTCATATCGACTCTGAAATTTATCTTGCAAGTCCGGCCGTAGCGGCGGCTTCCGCAATTGCCGGTAAAATTGCCGAACCTAAGGAGGTACTGTAATCATGAAGTTTGAAGGAACAGTTATTAAATACGGCGACAACGTTGATACGGACGTTATTATTCCTGCAAGATACTTAAATACAAGCGACAAAAAAGAGCTTGCTTCACACTGTATGGAAGATCTTGATACAACCTTTTCAGGACGTGTAAAACAAGGTGATATTATGGTGGCAGGATTTAATTTCGGCTGCGGTTCTTCCAGAGAACACGCTCCTATTGCCATAAAGGAAAGCGGTATTTCCCTGGTAATAGCAAAAAGCTTTGCGAGAATTTTCTACAGAAACGCTATAAATATCGGTCTTGCAATACTGGAATGCCCGGAAGCAGTTGACGCTATCGAGGAAGGTCATACTGTTGAAGCCGACCTTGACAAGGGTATCATTACAGACAAAACTACAGGCAAGGAATTTAAAACAGAACCGTTCCCTGAATTTATCCAGTCGATAATAACAAACGGGGGACTGGTTGAATCAATCAAAAACGGCAGCTTTAAATAAGGAGAGACTAACAAATGGAATTTAACATAGCATTACTCAGAGGCGACGGAATCGGTCCTGAAATCGTTGACAGCGCAGTTGAAGTACTTAATAAGACGGCTGAAAAATTCGGTCATACATTTAATTTTACTCCGTATCTTATCGGCGGCGCTGCAATTGACGCTACAGGTAAGCCTTTGCCTGAAGAAACTGTTGAAGGCTGTCTTGCCAGTGACAGCGTACTGCTGGGAGCAGTAGGCGGTCCTAAGTGGGATAATCTTCCCGGTGACCAGCGTCCTGAAAAGGCTCTGCTTGGAATTCGTGCGGCTCTGGGACTTTTCACAAATCTTCGTCCTGCAAAGCTTTATAAGGCGTTAAAGGACTCTTGCCCGCTTCGTCCCGATATCGTTGAAAACGGCTTTGACCTTATGATGGTAAGGGAGCTTACAGGCGGTATTTACTTCGGCGAAAGAGGAAGAAGAGAGGGTAAATACGGCGAAGAGGCTTACGATACGGAATGCTACAGCAAAATGGAAATCGAGCGTATTGCAAAGGTTGCCTTTGAAACCGCAAGAAAAAGAAATAAGAATGTTATCAGTATAGATAAGGCAAACGTTCTTGAAAGCTCACGTCTCTGGAGAGCTACGGTTCATGAGATCGCAAAAGACTATCCGGACGTTACCTGCACTGACATGCTGGTTGACAATGCGGCAATGCAGCTTGTAAAGAATCCGGCACAGTTTGACGTTGTTGTAACTTCAAATATGTTTGGTGATATTCTGTCTGATGAATCCTCACAGATCACAGGTTCTATCGGCATGCTGCCGTCAGCTTCATTGGGTTCTACGAAGAGGGGAATGTATGAGCCTATCCACGGCTCTGCTCCTGACATTGCAGGTCAGAACAAGGCAAATCCGATTGCTACAATACTGTCAGCTTCAATGATGCTCAGATATTCATTTGATCTTGACAAAGAAGCAGACGCTATCGACGCTGCCGTTGACAAATTCCTTGAAATGGGTTACAGAACGGCTGATCTTGCAGGAAATACAGGCGTTAAGCCGCTTTCTACAACTGAAGTTACAGCAAAGATATTAGAGCTGCTCTGATAAACGGAGGCGTATTGGTGTGAAAAACAGCTTGCAGGAGCTTCATTACAGACTTAATTCTCTGGTGATTTTCAGAGATGTAATGAACTGCCGTACTATTCAAAGTCTGGAAAGACTTCTGGAAAGCCTTGAGGATAATGATACATTAAAACAGCTCAAGGCTTATTCGGACTTTGTTTCAAATCTTTACCGTCATCATAACGATCTAAGCTCATATATTCTCACACTCATTCTTGAGGACGAAAATATTTACATGATAAGAACCGCTCACAGACTTGAAATAAGTCAAAAGATGAAGGAATGTCTGTTCAGCGAGCTTGAATCATTGCAGATGATCGCTGAAATGACTTCGTTGCAGGTAAAGGACAAAATAGCCTACGACGGATTTCTTCCGGACTGGGACAATACTTATTATGATTTCAAAAAAGAATACCTAAACAGAATTGATAATATAGAACGATACGGCTATGGAATTTATGCAAAATATTATATGTTTATCGTCAAGGACAGCCGTATTGTTCCGGTCAAATATCCCGACGAAGTAAAGCTTTCCCAGCTTATCGGTTATGAAAAACAGCGTCAGCTGGTCATAGATAACACATTGGCTCTTATTAACGGAAAACCTGCGTCTAACGTTTTGCTGAGCGGTGACGCAGGAACAGGCAAATCCTCTTCAGTCAAGGCTATTGCCAATGAATTCCGTGATAAGGGACTGCGGATAATTGAGATACGTAAGGATCAGCTGAGGGAAATTCCCGAAATTATTGACGGTCTGAGTAAAAATCCTCTCAAATTTATTCTTTTTATTGACGACCTTTCTTTTGCAAAAGACGACGATAATTTCGGTGCTCTAAAAGCAATTCTTGAAGGTTCGGTTTCGGCAAGAGCAAATAATATTGTAATTTATGCTACCAGCAACAGACGTCATCTGGTTAAGGAATCATTTTCCGACAGGGACGGAGACGATGTTCACCGCAACGATACCGTTCAGGAGCTTATTTCACTGTCGGAAAGATTCGGATTGCGAATAACATTTTCAAAACCTAATAAATATGAATATCTTGAAATTGTAAAGGGACTTGCAAAGCTTAACAGTCTTGACATGTCCGAAGAAGAGCTTGAAAAAGAAGCGGAACGCTTCGCAGTAGGAAGAAGCGGACGTTCCGCAAGAGCGGCAAAACAGTTTATTGATAAAATGATCGCCGCACACTGAATTTAAGAATACTGAAAATGCTATGACGGGAACTTATCCGTTTTACGGTCTTACAGAAAGCTGTTTTTGATGAGATACGGCAGACACGGCTTCGGAATATTATCCTCCCTGAGCAGACGGCTGAAATCCTGTTTTAAGGAAATTAAGCTGCTCCGGTTTTCCTCCGTTAAAAAGGAAACGTATTGTCAGATACGAAAATTATTGCTTTGAAGTGGTTTAGCAGACTTATGTTCTGTCTTTAAAGCAAAATTTAAATGAAATGGATGTATTTTTTATATGCTTACTCTTGATAAAGTTTACCATGCAGGTTTTGTTCTCAAAGATGTTATAAGAAAAACCGATTTGATTCATGCACCGAAAATCAATTCCGAAAGTGATATTTATTTGAAAACTGAGAATCTTCAGATTACAGGCTCTTTTAAGGTGAGGGGAGCTTACTATAAGATATCTCAGCTGAGCGATGAAGAAAAGTCAAAGGGCGTTATTGCATGCTCTGCCGGAAATCATGCACAGGGCGTTGCTCTTGCTGCAGCTAAGAACGGAATAAAGTCTCTTATATGCCTGCCTGACGGCGCACCTATCTCCAAGGTGGAGGCAACTAAGGGATACGGCGCAGAGGTTTGTCTGGTAGAGGGTGTTTATGATGACGCATACAATAAAGCAATTCAGTTAAGGGACGAAAAGGGATACACCTTTATTCACCCTTTTGATGATGAAAACGTTATTGCAGGACAGGGTACAATCGGTCTTGAGCTTTTGGAGCAGCTGCCTGACGCTGACGCCGTTATCGTACCTGTAGGCGGCGGAGGTCTGATTTCAGGCGTTGCATTTGCAATAAAACAGTTAAGACCGGAAATAAAAATCTACGGAGTACAGGCAAACGGTGCACCGAGTATGGTTGAATCTCTTCAAAACGGTAAGATAGAGTGTCTTGACGATGTTGCAACTATCGCAGACGGTATTAAAGTTAAAGAGCCGGGAGAACACACATTTGAATTTTGTAAAAAATATGTAGATGAAATAGTAACAGTAAGCGATGACGAAATTTCTTCCGCTATACTCGCTCTTATCGAACAGCATAAGCTTATTTCCGAGGGAGCAGGCGCTGTATCGGTAGCGGCGGCAATGTTCAATAAAGTACCGGTTAAGGGAAAAAAGGTTATATGTCTTGTATCAGGCGGAAATATAGACGTTACTATACTTTCAAAGGTAATAAAAAGAGGACTTCTCAAATCAGGGCGTTCAGATTCTATTAATATTGAGTTGATAGACAAACCCGGACAGCTTCGTGATGTTTCAAGAATAATTGCAGATCTTGGCGGAAATGTCATTGCGATCCATCATGAAAGAGCAAGTGAAAATTCGGACATAAACGGATGCTATCTCAGAATTCTTCTTGAAACAAGAAACTTTGAACACATAACGGCTATCAGAAAAAATCTTACAGATGCCGGTTTTAAAATAGTAGAATAACATAACGGAGGTTATAAAAATGGCAGAAATTATTTATACATCAAATGCACCGGAAGCTCTTGGTCCTTATTCACAGGCAATCGTTACCGGTAATATGATTTTCACTTCAGGTCAGATAGCTATCAATCCAGCGACAAATACTGTTGAAGCTACAGATATTGAAGGACAGACAGAGCAGGTTATGAAAAATCTTGAGGCGGTGCTGACTCAGGCTGGAAGCTCCTTTGACAAGGCGGTTAAGACAACATGTTTTCTGAAAAATATGTCCGATTTTGCCGCATTTAACGGTATCTATGGAAAATATTTTACTTCAAAGCCGGCAAGAAGCTGTGTTGCAGTAAAGGAACTTCCCAAGGACGTTCTTGTTGAAGTCGAAGTTATTGCAGAAAAATAAAATATTTTAAGGCGGTCGAAAGACTGCCTTACTTTTTCACAGATTAATTATGTACGATTTAACAGCAAAAGTAACAAAAAAATAAATTATTGTGAAAAAAACACTATTTTTCTTATTGACTTATATTCGCTGAAATAGTATAATATAAAGGTATAGAATTTAAACTAATATAAATTTGGAGGGTTTTAACAATGGGCAGAGTATATAATTTCAGTGCGGGTCCTGCCGTACTTCCTGAAGAAGTATTAAAGGAAGCAGCAGACGAAATGCTTGATTATAAGGGTACAGGAATGTCTGTAATGGAAATGAGTCACCGTTCAAAGGCTTATGATGAAATTATCAAGGACGCTGAAAAGGATATCCGTGATCTTATGAATATTCCTGACAATTATAAGGTACTGTTCCTTCAGGGCGGCGCTTCTCAGCAGTTTGCAGCTGTTCCTATGAATCTTATGAAAAATAAAAAAGCAGCTTATATAGTTACAGGTCAGTGGGCTAAGAAGGCTTATCAGGAGGCACAGATTTACGGTGAAGCAGTTGCAGTTGCTTCTTCTGCTGACAAGACTTTCTCTTATATTCCGGATTGTTCCGATCTTGATATTCCGGAAGACGCTGATTATGTTTACATCTGTGAAAATAATACAATTTACGGTACAAAGTTCAAGGAACTTCCTAATACTAAGGGCAAGACTTTGGTTGCCGACGTTTCTTCATGCTTCCTTTCAGAGCCTGTTGACGTTACTAAATACGGCGTTATTTACGGCGGCGTTCAGAAGAATATCGGTCCTGCCGGCGTTGTTATCGCAATTATCCGTGAGGATCTCATCAGTGATGACGTTTTAGAGGGTACTCCTACGATGCTCAAGTGGAAAACTCAGGCTGATGCTGATTCACTTTACAATACTCCTCCGTGCTACGGTATTTATATCTGCGGTAAGGTATTCAAGTGGATCAAGAAGATGGGCGGTCTTGAAGCTATGAAGGCTCACAACGAAAAGAAGGCTGCTATCCTTTATGATTTCCTTGACCAGAGCAAGTTGTTTAAGGGTACTGTTGAACCTAAGGACAGATCGCTTATGAATGTTCCTTTTGTTACAGGCGACGCTGATCTGGATGCTAAATTTGTTAAAGAAGCAAAGGCTGCCGGTTTTGAAAATCTTAAGGGACACAGAACAGTTGGCGGTATGAGAGCTTCTATCTACAATGCAATGCCTATCGAGGGCGTTGAAAAGCTTGTTGAATTTATGAAGAAATTTGAAGCTGAAAACGCTTAACCAGCTTTTTGAAAAAAGCTGGGCAAAAACTTTTATGCCGAATGTAATTATCATAAAATGCTTTTTAAAGACTCGCAAAGTTACTTTTGCAGAGAATTAAAGAAAAAATTGAAAAAAGCTGGGCAAAAACTTTTATGCCGAATGTAATTATCTTAAAATGCTTTTTAAAGATCGCAAAGTTACTTTTGCAGAGAATTAAAGAAAAAAACTGGGTAAAAACTTTTATACTGGGCAAACTTGATTTAAGACAGTTTCTGAAGTCTTGCAAAATTACTTTTGAAGAAAATTTATGGTTCAACAGGTAAATTATTATAAAAATAATAAGGGAGATGTTTTTTATGTACAGCATTTTAACTTTAAATAAAATTGCCGCTGTCGGTACTGATAAGTTTGACAGCAGTAAGTACACAGTAGGGGAAGAAGTTTCAAATCCTGATGCAATAATGGTTCGTTCTGCTAAGATGCACGATATGGAATTTGGTTCAAATCTTCTTGCAATTGCAAGAGCAGGTGCAGGGGTAAACAATATTCCTGTAGATAAGTGCGCTGAATCCGGTATAGTTGTTTTTAATAGTCCGGGAGCTAATGCTAACGCAGTTAAGGAACTTGCTATATGTGCGCTGCTTTTGTCTTCAAGAAAAATTACCGAAGCTGCTGCGTGGGCTGCATCTCTTAAGGGTACTCCTGACGCTCCAAAGACAGTTGAAGGCGGTAAGTCTAAATTTGCAGGTCCTGAAATCCTTGGCAAGACTTTGGGTGTTATTGGTCTGGGAGCAATTGGCGGAAAAATCGCAAACGCTGCTGTTGATCTTGGAATGAAAGTGGTTGGATATGATCCATATCTGTCAGTTAACGGCGCTCTTCATCTTGATCCGTCAGTAAAGGTTGTAACTGATATCAATGAAATATATACAGCAAGTGATTATATTACTATTCATGTTCCTTATACTCCTGACACAAAGAATACTATTGATGCTGAACAGATCGCTATGATGAAAGACGGAGTACGTCTTATCAATCTTGCAAGAGGTGAATTGATAAACAGTGAAGCAGTAGTTAAGGCTATTGCAGACGGTAAGGTTGCAAAGTATGTTACAGACTTTGCTGATGATGTTGTACTCGGCGTTGATAACGTTATTGTTCTTCCACACCTTGGAGCTTCAACTCCTGAAAGTGAAGATAATTGTGCAGTTATGGCAGCTAATGAACTTATTGATTATATTGAAAACGGAAATATCAAAAACAGTGTAAACTTCCCTAATGCGATTATGAATGCAACCGGTACAAAGGTTTGTATCCTTCATAAGAATGTTCCGACAATTATCGCTCAGATTACTTCTGCAGTTGGTGAAGCCGGTCTGAACATTGACAATATGGTTAATGCAAGTAAGAAGGATTATGCTTATACAATGCTTGACATTGCCGGTGATGTTACAGACGCTGTTGCTGATAAGATG
>ENA-UONY01001663-UONY01001663.1-human-gut-metagenome-genome-assembly--contig:-CS9-NODE-1663-length-17843-cov-4.630200_pt1 | contig 17843 bp, 19 predicted proteins | sample MGYA00242465_ERZ724012 | MGnify/ENA metagenome assembly ERZ724012 | reverse complement strand
GAAGTGAGTACCAGTGCATAGGGAACGACGATACAGAATTTGCCCAGATTAAAACAAAAATGATCTGGCAAAAGCCCTTTTGGGTAAAAAATTGGAAAGACACAGATCCTGAATTAACAGAGGGGCATTTATTTCGCGATATGTATCCCTTAAAGATAGGTGCTGGTTGCCACGGTAAATGCAAATACTGTACAATTCGTGATACTCGCGGGAAAACCTATCTTACGGTGGCCGAAAAGCAAGAGGCTGAGTTCTTAGCCCATAAGAATGTTGTACTGATCTCAGATAGTCCTAGCGTACAACAGGTAAAAGCTTGGTGCGGAATTGCTACGAAACATAACAAAGAGATTTCCGTACGAAATGTAGAGCCGAATGTAGCAATGTCCTGTAAAGAAGAATTATCCGAATTATCCCAAAAAGGTTTACTGAGAATATTCCACTCACCTATACAAAGTAATGATCCTAGGCTTCTAGAAGCAATGTCACGGGATGTACAAACCACATTGAAGTATATAGAATTTGCACAAGAACTCCGAAAAAATGGGACGATAGTAGGAACCAACCTGATAATAGACTATAACGTGGATGGCGAAATAATCCACAACTATGACGAGGACTGGCTTGCCGCACACTTTGACTATTTGGCTTGGAATCCTTATTTTGATGGAAAATGGGAAGTAGATAGGGCTAAAGAACGTATGCAAAAGTATATCGGAACGACTAGATAATCCTAGAAAAAGTCCTATACTGAGAAAAACACAAAAGAATAAGGAAAATAAAAATGAACTTTACAATATTACTCAGTGGTATTACTACAAAAGTCGCTATGGTTAGCATGACAACTAGGCTTTTTATTTTCCAAACTAGATGATAATCAGCAGTCAATTAGTAAGTGGTGCATCCAAAAAAGCATGCGTGTCTTATTTAAATTAAATACACATAGGGAAGGAATTTGCTTTACAGGAACTTTTTTAATGACATCATTGCCCAAGGTAAAATTGTTGATATGGAAACAGAAATTACAATCGGAAAGACTATAGAATGGTATTCTGCATTGCGTGATGATGTTGCGGGAAAATCCATTCGAGAAATGTTCGATAGCGCAAGAAAATGCGCAAAGGAAGGTGAATATGTCTCCAACGATACGTATTTTCATGCGTTATTTCTCTCGGAAATAATGTTTTTAAACACAAAGGAGTCTTTGAGGATTTTGTCGGGCGGGGACATTGTCCGTTTTTTGCGGACGTTGCACGATTCTTTTATTACGTGTTGCAGAGAAGTTGCAAAAAACAGCGGAGTAATAAAAATTGTGGCTCTATCACCTACCATGGAACAATTTGAAAAATGCAAGTCTGAGTTGCAGGCATTCTTTAAAGAAATAAAAGAAAAATGTCCTTCTATTGCCGGGAAAATTTTCGGAGTATTGAAAATTTTGCCGACCGAAATGGCAAATTCAGTCTTAAATGGGACGAATACGACACTTTCGCACTACATTGTTTCCGATTCTAAAATGTTGAGAATAGAATCCCCGCACGGTGTGTTGACAGAAAAACATCCTGCCTCATCCATAAAAGCTAAGATTTTCTTCAACACGCCAGATATGGCAATCGATATTGAGAATTCGTTTGATAATTCCTATTTCTCCGAAAATGCAAGCAAATGAGTTCACTTTATTTGTTGCTGTATTTGCCGCTACGCTTGCAGCAGTAAATATATTTAATGCCCATCTAAATAGGCCTTTTATCCTTAACCCTATCATCGATAGGGTTAAGGCATTAAAGGACAAATGCAATTCTGCAAAACAGGGGGTGAAGTTGCCGTTTGCACGGGAGAAAATAGATGCGAAAATTAAGCATCTTGGATGGATGTTAACCATAATGAAAGCGTTGACATTCTTCTACAATGCATTTGTTCTCTGTTTATGGGGTTACTATTCTTTCGCCATATTGAAAGGAAAATTTACTATGGATGATGCTCAGGGCTTTCTTTGGTGGGTTTCTTTATTCTCTCTAGTGGTCGTTGGCATTGGGGTCGTGATACGATTTATCTTGCCGCTTATTTCAAAAACAGACGGGATAGAGAAGGAAGATTCAAAAAATCTGAAAGCAGCGAACGAACAGATAGCAGGCGAAAGGACAGAAACTGAACTCATAAACTAGTAAATTTTCTATGCTACCAAGCTTTGATTGGAAATTCTACAATTGAGTAATAACGAATTACTCTTTTGTGCATATGGAGAATGTATCTAACAACATGGAGCACATTAAAAAAGAAGCCGTACGGCTTCTTTTTTTTCTCACTAATCCCTGGAAGTTCTTAAACTAAATATATGAGAGAAAAAAATTATACGGCCTTTACATTAGTGGAGTTACTAATTGTAGCAATAATAATTGGCTTATTAAGTTCCCTGGCATTAGCTACCTATGCAAGATGCAAGGAACATGCGGTACGTACGCGTATATTTGCTGCAGTGGAGGAGTGGAACAGGGTACATAGCGTATTTCTAGCAAATAGTTTAATGCCCCCTGATGCACGTTTATCTAAAAAAGAATCTCCACGAGAGGCGGCCATGGAAGCATATTCCATATTACGTGGGTATATACCAAGTATAGAGAAATATGCGACTTTAGAAGATTTTGAATTAGAGGTTGCGCAAGATATAGGCCTAGAGGAAAACCCATATAAAATACTATACGCCAAAAAGTCCGACCGCGTATGGCAATTCATGGCGGTAGACCGGGATGCGCCGGAAACGCCTAATGATCCAGAACCCGAAAAGGAACCTGAGGTACGTCCACCGTACGAGGACTATATTCCGAATTTAAATGACCCTATAGCGCAAATACCTGATATTATACTCCCGCCAGAAACTGGTGGGGAGATACCGTCTACACCCAAACCGGATGAAGATGAGGGGAAACAGGCGAGCCGGAACCTATGCATTCTACTAATATAGCAATAGCAGCTAGCCCAACAACAATAACCCGAAAATATGAAAAAGGGTCTAATGTTAGCTTAGCATCCTTAGGGGGCACAGCCAATATAACCGTAAGTGGCACTTGTGAACTTTGCCCTAGTTCGGAATACGTGTGGAGCTATAGTATTGATACAGCCCAAACAAAACTACTGAATTGTCAGTTAGGTGGTAGCGGGGCAAATCGCACCCTAACATTTAGTTTAAATGAGCTTCCCTCAGAGTCGTTTTCTACATCAGTGAAGGTTAATTGCTCGCTAGGTGCGGATCACGTTCCCAGATTGTTTAGCACTACAATAAATTATGCAATTACTGTAACTGAAAATGAAGTAATAGGGGAGGCCGGGAAAGATCCTAAGCTTAGGATGCCAAAATTCAGTACTTTATCCTCCGTGCAGGTATTAGGCTATACACAACAACTATATTATCTAGGTGAATTCTCATATGACTTTCCCAGTGAGGTTAGTTTTACTGATCCTGAGATTGCATATACAGGTACATACGATTCAAGTATAGTTAGAAATATACCCGGTGCAAGTATAGAAAGGCACTATAGTCATGGTAGTTATGACGCCTTAGCCGCGGGTTCTAAAAGAGTAATAACAGACTGTACAATTACATTAGATGACACTTATAAGTCATATATAAGTAAAAGCGACTATGCGCGTCGTTTTTTCCACAGGAAGTATAAATATTATAACGTTTATGGGTATTCAGATCTACTGCAATATAATTCAATAAACAATTATGACATAGAAGAATTAGCCAGTGAAAGCGAATGGTATGAAATAAAGCCTAGTTTTAAAAGTCCTAAGACAGATATAGGCGATATAGTAAGAATAATAAGAGGTTATACCGTATATTATACAGAGGGGGTAGGTATAACTAAAGCGTTTTTGCCCTGACTTTATGATTATGAAATTTCGAAATATAACTCATTATCTGGGGAATATATAGCAACTTTAACAGAAAATGAATATATAATATGATCTGTAAAGTTGATACTTTAGACTTTTACAGAATAACGCGCTATATTGACAATGGTACACCACTAACTTGGTTGATGTATGCTTCTGAGGAGTTTTTACAATATTCCAGTTCTCAACGCGCATTACATAATATCCCTGAATTTCAAACAAACCTGAAAGATTGGCGCAATAAGTGTAAAACTAGGCACTTAACTCGAACAGAGAGGGAAAAAGATGATGTGCACCTATGTTTGATAGTCGGATACAATAAGGATACTAGGGAAATAGCAATCTCACATTCAAGTGGCTATAATGAAGTAGTAGACTGGGCTACATTTAAATCTGCGCAACTGGTTAATCGAGCTCCGGGAATCATAGCAATCATTCGTCGGTAGGAGAACTTACTATACGCAGCTTAGTCTATCTGAAAAATATATTGAAAATTCATTGTAATTGGATTTAACTATTCAAACTCACAATAAACAGATATGACAAAAAAGGACTTAGTAATAAAATTGCAGGAGGCGTTAGCCAAGAAAAGGGTAAACCTTAATTTAAACGACACAAATACTGTACTAGATACAGTATTTGAAGTAATACGTAAAGCTACCAAAAAAGAACAGAAGCTTAGCCTGGTTGGTTTTGGTACCTTCAGTATAAGAAAGCGTGCCGCCAGAAAAGGGATAAATCCTAAAACAAAAGAACCAATAAAGATCCCCGCTAAAAAAGTAGCGGTATTTAAAGCATCAAAAAATTTCATTGAGAAATAACAAAAAGAAAGAGGCGGGGAGAACCCGTCTCTTTTCTATTACAGGTCTACTAAAATCTATAATAAAAGGAAAAAGATGGCAAAGACACTATTAGATGCATTTAAATCTGAAGTTACACGCATATCTAAAAAAACGATAAAAAAGGAGAATGCACCTTTCCAAGAAAAAGTCGCGGATTTAAAAAAACAAGTACGCCTACTAAAGATGCGTCTAGATAGCATGGAGAAACAGTTGATGTCCCATACACCAAAACCACCTGCGAACACAGATAAAGAATATGGGCAAGAAGACAAGGTGCATCAAATGCGCTTTACTGCAAAAAATCTCAAAGCCTTACGTTTACGCCACAATATGACACAAGCAGAATTTGCACAAAAGCTTGGCGTCAGTCTAATGACAGTACATACCTGGGAAAAAGGGAAGGCAAAGCCCCGAGATGAGCGCGTACGCTTAGCTATCGCAGAACTTCGTAAGACAAGCCACAGTAAATAAGTTGCAAAAAGACCGCCTATAAAGACGGTCTTTAAAAAGTAGTATTTGGGGACTTAATTTGTGCCACCAGTATCAAATCTGTTCGATACAACAGTAGATACCCCATCTACATAAAGATGTAATCCTCTCGGTAGGTTATATTTTACAGTCTCATACTGGGACGAAGATAGCTTAATGTTAGAAATATCTGCAGCTGACGCCAATTGCGTTCCAGTGAGTCCAACACACTGTGAAAAATCTACCCCAGACAGATATTTACCACTCAAGTTAATGCCTGAAAAATCAATTTTAGGTAATATTGCACCATCTAAAGAATACGCGGATAATACTTGATTAGCGGTTAATCCTGTGCATTTTGAAAGATCAACGCCCATTAATCCGACCTTACTAAGATCTGCGCCAGTAAAATCTATATGGGGCAACTTTACGTCACGGAAACTATTTACAGATAGCAACTGTGATGCCGATATTCCTGTACAGGTGGAAAAATCAACACCATCAAAAATCCAATTAGACAAGCCCGCGTTAGAGAAATCTATTGAAGGTAATATAGAATTAGTAATTTGCGTTACTTTTAGCAATTGATTTGCCACAACTCCAGTAAAATTGGACAGATCTAAGTCACATATGTACTTACCAGAGAAATCTATACCTTCGCAGGGGAAAGCGGTACCACTTAGTGTGCCATTAGTGTACATATTGCCAAACTGAGTTTGCAAAACTTCCATGGAGTCATCACTGGATATAGCTGTTCCGGCAACATGCTTATTTCCAACTTGAGAGAGGAAGTTCCAAGCATCTGCGAAAATAACATTTGTCAGCCCCTGTCTTTGTGCAGAAAGCAGTATTATTGTTTTATTGATAGGGGAAGTAGTACGTGGATAAATTTTTACTTATATAGACAAAAGGTATGAAATTAGTAAATGGGAGCATATTATTCGGGGAATACTTAGATTGGGATTGGGTAAATAGGAGGTACTACTTCAAAGTGATACGAATAGGGGAGGAGATACTCGTTCGCGAATTGGAAGGTTGGTATGATACATACACACAAGAAGTAGTTGCCCCCACAAATAAATTCGGCGTACATTCACCTATACTGCCTCTTAAAATTTTAGATGAGGAGACTTGGGAGGTAACATTAGAAGGGGGTCTAGACTTAAGCCTACATCTATATTCCGGCGACTTTTATGTAGAACAAGAGAATGGAAAATATAAAATAATGCAAATCGGAGAGAATTTGAAGGCAAGAATTTGAAGGCAAGGACTAACTATGAAAAATGGTAAAGTAACTAAAAGGATAGATCTATCTAAAATAGATTTGGAAGCATATAAAAAAGAACTCACTGCTGCTATACAAAATGAGGAAATCTGGGCTATGGGTGCATTAGTCCCTAATACTGAGGCTATGCATCTTGAAAATTACGAAAGGCTTCAGGAAGAAATGCGCCTATTCACAGAAGGGAAATACCAAGAGATCTTAGAATTATATCCGGATTCTAGCATATTATCAACATATATACAAAATAATGCTTAGTGCATTATATCCAATAAATACAAATTCCTCAATCAATATTATTGGAACTGATATTGTTAATTTGGGTAGAAACCAATTAACTGTAGAGCTTCAAAGTTGGAGCTTATACTCTACAGAAAAATCTGAAGATTTCCAGATGTTTCAGAGAATAGAAACACAACATGAATGGTTGGAATTGGATGCATACAAAAATAAATATTTTATAAAAAGCAGTAATCTAGGTACGCATAAAACAATTGTATATCCGAAAGAGGCGGGATATTTTAATTTCTGCCAAGGCTATCTTTTCCCATATAAACAGGGGAATTTACCCGCATATGCAAACAAAAGCAAAATAATTACTAATAGCGATATTACGGGGTATTTTTTATGTGATATCAATAGCACAACCTCTAAGAAATTACACACAGAACTCTTGAAACGGAAGTGTGGTAGTATTGTAGAAAATTTCTTAGAAGGAAAGTATAGGGTAGGTCGATTTGTTCTCAATTACAAAGCGCTGACAAGAGACATAGACATAAAAACTTTTTATGAGATAATAACTAGCTCTAAAGTAGGCATAGGGGATATGACTATGATAAACCATGCCTTTGTATATTGGGGATTTGAGAACATAGCTCCCTCAAAGCCACTAATGTATTTAAAAGATTACATTCTGGAAAGACTTCAAGGCGGAGATAATAAACTAATGGGATTAGTTTTAAGTGAGGTATGAGGTCGTATCGCTACGCGAATACAAAAAAGCAAATTAGAGGAGTTAGAGTAATGTTCTACCATGATAACATAGAGATTCAAAATACTGGGAAAATATTCCTTCAAGACTATACGGGGAAAATAGCCATGGAAATAGAAACCCTTCCCGGGGCATGGCATCTGCGTACAAGTTCAAACCAGTATGGTGTGAAAGAGCTAGAATTTTGCCATAAGAAAGTATTTGCCGGCGAAATTAAAGTATACCAGGACGAGGTATATAAAGCAGATGCACACGCAAAGATACGCGGAACCATACTAAGTATTGGTACAAGCGCCTATAGCGCAGCTGAAATTGCAGACTTTTCAAGAGAGTTAATAGCTAGCAAGATATATGGACGCTACGTAAGGCAGGGATATATGGGGCCTATCGCTATACATCTAAGCGAATTGGATGAAACATGGCAAATCCATATATATAAGGATGAAAACGGCAGAATTGCCGGCCTACGTATAACTCTTTGCGGGATACCCGAGCCGAATAGATCCCATAAGTGGGCAGGAAGTTATTGCTAAACATGCAAGACTACAATGAATATTTTACCGAATTCACTGCCGCATTACGTGAAGCTGAGATAGGGGAATTAAGACCTTATGAATCGTTTAAACGATTTTTATTACTATTTTCTCTATCTTTAGAGGCTGCAAATGCTAAAGTTTTAGGCATAGATGCTTCTAAAATAGAAGAAAAGTACCTATTTGAAGTAAAACAAGCCATAAAACCAGAAATGTACGCAAAAGCCTTCAGCATACTTGTACGGGCTTTAACGGCAAATCCGGGAGATTTCTTAGGAAGCTATGCAATGTCTATATCTGGATCGGGAAAACGAGATATCGGGCAATGTTATACGCCAGATTGCATAGCGCAATTAGTTGCGCAATGCACGTTGCAAGGAAAGCCCAAAAGAAAACCATGGGTAATAAATGAACCCTCCTGTGGAGCAGGCGCGTTAATTATTGCTGCAACAGAGCAACTCAAAAAGGCTGGGTACGGGAAAAAGGATTTTTACTTTGTGGCTAACGATATTGACGACACATCTGTAAAAATGGCATTTATACAATGTACACTTCTAGATATACCGGTTGATTTCTACACGGGAGATACGTTAAAACAAGAATATTGGTATAGGAGACCTACATTAGCCTACTTACTAAATCATAAACTATAAATATGGAAGAAAGACTAAAAATTCAATATCTCTCAGATCTTCACTTCGAATTTGGCTACAATAGGAACTTATTTAACAAGCAAAAATACCGTAAGGTATACGGAAATATATTAGTTATAGCAGGAGACCTAGACCATCTAGGTAGGTTTGGAGAATATAGCAAGTATACCCGAGAGTACCTAACTTGGGCAGGAGATAATTATGAAAGGGTATATATAGTACCGGGAAATCACGAATATTGGGGAGAGACGCCCTATGATTTATCAAATGCCTTTGCTCCGTATAGAATACATTTTGCCTCAAATGTGATACTGGGAAGTAATATTGTAGAAGAATACCGTGGCTGTAAAATAGCACTGAGCACGCTATGGTACAGGATTAACCTAAACATAGCGCAATTTTTGAACTCCAATGAGCGCAGATGGATACGTCGCAATGAGGAGTCCCTCACGATTGATATGATAAATCGCTTGAATAGCACCTGCATAAACTTCATAAGAGAAAGCCATGCAGATATAGTAGTTACACATCATGCGCCTACATATCGCGTTATGCATCCAATGTTTGAGACAGACAAGTCCAATGAGCAATTTTATAATAATTTAGATGGTCTCATAACAGACCTTGCTCCACACGCTTGGATCTTTGGGCACGTACATTACGTAGATAGGAAGGGAAGCGATATTTTTCTACCTACTAAGCTACTTACAAATCCATTAGGCTATGCATGGGAAGAGCAAACTGAGTTTAAACTTAACTCTGTAGTAGAATTATAAAATTTAGCGGACAACTAAAAATTTGCTACGCAAATAAGAAACAAAAAAAACAACTTAACCTTAAATGACGGGGAAAAACAAGTTGACACGAAACAACATATATGGGAACATTCAGAAGCGAGTATATTAGGAACATGAATGACTTTAATTGCACGTTGGTTGATCAGTATTGCGAGGGAATAATCTCTAGAAATCCGGAGTTTTTTCAAAGATACAGACAGGAGCAACAGCAGGCCTTAGCTTTTGTTGTATTGTCAATAAAAACATATCTTAGGATAGATGAAGACGAGGCAACCGACTATGTGACAGACGGTACGCAAGATTATGGGATAGATGGCATTTTTGTCGGAACTGAGGACAAAGGTGAACTTCCAGTAACTTTATTTCAGTGCAAATACAGGATGGATTTGAGCGGTAATTCAAATTTCCCAGCAAACGCTGTAGAGAAAGTGATTAATACAGTAAAGTTGGTGTTTGATCCTGAGGCAAAAGTAACATTTAACGAAAAATTGTCGCCGGTAATAGAAGACATTCGTTCGCAAGTTAGGGATGGACTGATACCAGTTGTAAATGTAGTATTGTGCAACAACGGTGCAATTTGGGGAAAAGATGCAGAGGAAATAATAACAGCAGCAAACTTGCCCCCAGATCAGGTGCGTATTTCGCACTTTAACCATAATAGTATAGTTGAAAGCTTGCGAAAGAATGAACCTATAACAGATGATATACATCTATCGGGATTGGCAACAATTGAAAGTTTTAATTTCAAGCGTGTATTGATAGGAAAAGTAGAATTATCAGAATTAGAGACTTTGTTCACGAAGTACGATATACGGTTATTAGAGCGCAATATTCGTAATTATTTAGGGCTTAGGACTAATCGCGTAAACTCCGCAATAGCGGATACAATACTTTCAGACAAGTTGCGTGACGACTTTTACTTTTTCAATAACGGCGTGACTATCACTTGTGACAAATTTAGCCACAATGCCCTACAATCCGGAGATTACACCGTACGTGTTCAAGGAATGCAGATCATCAACGGGGGGCAAACTTGCAAGACTATAGCACAGGTGGTAAAAGAGAACCCAGGAATTCAGTCAAGATTACATAAGTCCTATGTTATGGTACGTATTTATGAGGTACCCGAAGAGGGTGATGACTTCATATCCGCGATAACATATGCCACCAATAATCAAAATCCCGTAGATTTACGTGATTTACACGCAAACGACTCAATACAACAAAAGCTTGGGTTGGGGTTCAAGGAGCTAGGATATGAATATCGAAGAAGAAGGGGGGGGCGTACAATAAAAAATGTCATTACCAGCAAAGTCGCAGCCGAGGCGGTTTTAGCCATATGGAAACGCAAGCCTCAACAAGCAAAGTTTATGCGTTCAGAGCATTTTGGGACGCTGTACGATACAATTTTTTCCAATATAGATGCCGCACAAGCGCTTCTTGCAGTAAAAATATTCCGATATGTAGAGTCAAAGCGCAAGATATCCAGTGGGGATCAATACAGCTTTATTCCCTATGCATCCCATTATATCGCTATGCGGATAGGAAAGGAATTCCTATCGCAGAAAAAATTGGACTCTATCTCTGATGTGTCTCATAAAAATATACAAGAATTATTGGCTGCTCTTGAAAACATGCTTCCTTCACTATATGATTCAGCATTGAATAAAATAGCTGAAGTTCTGCGTGATTTTTATAAAGATCCTGATTTATCTTTGCAGCAATTATCAGCGACATTTCGAAGGGGGGATATAATAGATAAAGTTCTGTCCGATGCGAGCTAATTTTTTAGTAAATAGCTTCCTATACTTTTAGTCATGAGTATATTTATAACGGCTATATATACTGGGCATGAGTCTGGCTTAGTACCCTTTAATGTGTTGACATTTAAACGATTTCAAGAAGAGTAATCTAGGAGTGCATTTTTGACGAATAATAAGTATATTAGAAACTAGCAACTTTATTCTTGACAACTTTCTACAATGTTTTTTGTCTGAACGACAGAAAATTTTAATTCGTGCCTCAGATGACGTTCATATCGATATATAGTTTATGAGCAAATTCTGAGGCCATTTATTTTATGAATAACGTAAAGCCTGACACAGAAGAACATTATTATAGGACGACAGGATCCGTTGCAATTTTAGTAGATGGAGGCTTTTTTTAAAAAGGCTGAAATATCTGACAAAGAAAAACGTGGAAATTACACCAGATTACGCTACAAAAATGGTCAAAATACTTGCAATTGAACATGCTAAACGATTACAGCAGTATCTATATCGAATATTCTTTTACGATTGCCCTCCATTTGAAAATGGACTTCATAATCCATTAACAAAAAAATTTATAAAGATGAAAGATTCCGAACTTTATAAATTCAAAATGGAATTCTTTTCCAAGTTAAAAGCAATGCGTAAAGTTGCATTACGACTTGGAAGGTTAGATATAAATAGTGATTCAACGTGGGAACTTTTGCCAAAAATACAAAAGGAGTTATTGTCAAATAAAAAGGAGATTAAAGATTTAGATCCCGAAAAGGATATTCATCCTAACTTAACGCAAAAACAGGTAGATATGAAAATTGGGATAGATATTGCAAGCATGACTCTAAAGCGACAAATTAATACAATCGTGTTAGTTGCAGGAGACGGGGATTTTGTACCTGCTAGTAAATTTGCTAGGCGCGAGGGAATTGATTTTATTTTGGATCCTATGTGGGCAAAAATAAATCCCGATTTAAACGAGCATATTGATGGTTTAATGTCAGTCTTATTTCAAAAGAAAAAACTATGCAAAGCTAGTGATAATTAATTAAGACTATCATGAAAAAGAAAGCTATGGGGGTGAAAATCCGCTCAAGGATACCCTTTCCGCCGTCAAGGGTATTCAAAGACAGGAAGAAAGAAAGCCGGAAACGGGCCTGCAGAGGGAAACTGAAAAGTTTCCCTCTTTCTTTTAGCTGCTAAATCATAATGGCGCGATCTTAAAATAGCCTATTTGATGAAATATAAATAGGTCAACGTGCTGACATATAGCAACCTGATTTTAGCAAAAAGCAATATATCCGCACCTATGGAAATTGACTTGGCGATAGGAAACTGCTTGCAAATTTATTGTCTGCTTGATTTCTATGCAAAAATTTCTATAAAAAAGGGAATTAAATCCTAAATTATATACATATTTATGGAATATATTGAAAGAACTATCGAATTGGACATCAAAGAAAAGCTTTTCAAAGGTAAAGCTGTAATCATATATGGTCCTCGCCAATGCGGTAAGACTACCATGATTAACCATATCTGCAAAAGTTTCGGAGATGATGTAATGTGGCTAAATGCCGATGTTATCAACGTTCGAGACTCTCTCTCGGATATGTCGCAAAAAAAATGGCTATCGATAATCGGTAATAAAAAAATTATCGTTATAGACGAGGCGCAGCGTATTCAGAATATCGGTCTTTCTATGAAAATTTTTGTGGATGCAATTAAAGACCGTCAGTTGATAGTGTCTGGTTCGTCCTCCTTTGACTTGGCGAATAAAACCGAAGAACCTCTCACGGGAAGAAAATACGAATATACGCTTTTGCCGCTCTCTTTTTGCGAATTAACAAACAAGCATGGTTTAATAGAGGAAAAAGGCGCAAGAGAACAGCGCTTACTTTTCGGAAGCTATCCCGATGTGATCAATAATCCACATGATACGCAACGAATTTTAGGTGAACTGGCAGGCTCTTATCTCTACCGTGATCTTCTATCTATAGAGGGGATAAAACCGACCTGCGCTTTTAGATAAAATCGTTCGGGCACTCGCATTGCAAATTGGTTCGGAAGTAAAATTTCAGGAAATTTCAAAGCTCGCCAGTTGTGATGTAAAGACCGTGGAAAAATATATCAACCTTCTCGAAAAATCGTTTGTTGTCTTCTCCCTACCGGCATTCAGCCGCAACCTGCGCAACGAAATAAAGAAAGGTAGAAAAATCTACTTTTATGATATTGGTATTCGCAACGCAATACTCGGCAATTTCGTTCCGTTGAATTCGCGCACCGATTCCGGAGCAATATGGAAAAACTACCTTGTTGCAGAACGCCTGAAACGGCTGATAAATACACCGTTCCCCCCGCGACGCTTTTTCTGGCGCACAACAGATCAACGCGAGGTCGATTACATAGAAGAAACCTCTCAGTCCTTGTCCGCATGGGAATTTAAATCAAATACCAAACTCGACGCGAAACTCCCTATGTCCTTTCTAAACGCCTATCCCGCCGCCAAGACCGCCAGCATTACTCCCAAGAATTACGAGATATTTGTAGGATGAATTAGAATAACTACGGTAAAAATCCGCATTACGTTGAGGTATTTTGAATACCAACCTTTAAGATAAAAATTATGTTTGATCAAACTTTCTCACCAGAAAATCTAAAATACATTTTCGATATAGAAAATCGAAAAGGAAAAGATTTATTCAAGGAATTAGATGATCCAGAATTGAATCTTTTATTGACAGAGAAGCGAGATCTCCGAGATAAGAAGAAGTCAATAAAAAGGTCTTTTTATGATAAAATCATTAAATTAGATGAATTTAAGAAAAGGTTAGGAGAAATCAGGAGAAAATTAAACGCAAAAGATAAGTCTATTGATGAACGTTTACTTAAAATTCTAACTCTTAAGGACAGTGTCATTGATCTTGTTAAATATCCAAATACGATTTTCGATGTAAGAACAGACCAAAACGGGAAACGAATATATTTCATAAAAAAAGATAACACTCTACTCCGTTTAGTTCTAAAAAAAATTCAGTATGATTTAAAGAAATTATTCATAATAACTTTTGGGAATAGAAATGACATAATTTCGCAAATAAAAACCATATTAAAATTTAATCTTCCAAAGTGCGTATACAGATATGATGTGAGTAGTTTTTACGAATCCATTAATCAAGAGATTTTGTTTGATAAAATCATAAAAAACCGTCGAATTACAAATTCAACAAAACAGTTTATACTTGAACTATTCAATAGTTTTAAGAGTAAATACGGATTATCCGTAGGAATTCCAAGAGGTATTGGACTTAGCGCCTTTTTGTCAGAAATATATATGCAAGACTTTGACAAGAACATTAAGAAAAATGACGGTATATTATATTACGCAAGATATGTTGACGATATAATAATTATTACAAGAAACGAAAAATCAATTAATATTGATAGTATCATTAATAAAGAACTAAACAAATTAAAATTGAATCTTTCTTCAACCAAAGGGAAAAATTCAATTTCTAAACATGTAAAAGGCTCCTCATATATGTTTACCTTTTTAGGATACAAATTCTTGTGGAATGGAACAAACCTTGATATTGAAATGTCTAAGAATAGATTTGAACGATATAAAGAAAAAATCAGAAGGCTCATCTGCCAGTATAGAAAAGATTTGATTCAAAATGGGAAACGAAGTGAAAAAATTGCGAGAAATAAATTGTTTAAATGTTTAAAATTTTTGACAAGTAATACAAGATTGGTAAATAGTAAAAAAGATGCAATGGTTGGCATATACTACTCCAATTCTCACTTAACTAAGCCCCAAGAAACGCTAGGCGCGTTGGATAGTTATACTTTATGCATGTTGAAAGAAAATAATTTGTTAAATAACAATAACACAGAATTGAGATTCAAGAATATTTCCTTTACATCTGGATTTATTAATAGACGCTTTATTAAGTTTGATAAGAAACACTTTGGTATAATATATAATTTACGCAAATGAAACGTATTAAATATAATAAATATAGAGCGCTTCTTTCAGATACACTGCCATTTGAGACGCCTATTTTCTTTTCAAATAGGGCATATTGTAGATTTTTAGACCATAACCAAATATCTACATTTGACGGGAAAAGATTAACAAAAAATAGTTTTGCACCTATTGTAACTTGGTTAAATGATGCTATTAAGAATTGCAATTTCACTATCCCATATACCTTTAAAATCAGGCACAAACCTGATTCCTTTCGAGAATTAAGCCTGATACATCCGTTTTCACAGATGAAAATAGTAGACTTTTACGATGACAATAAAGAATTTATCATCAGTTTACATTCCATAAGTAAATATTCACTTCGCCACATAAGTTCTGTCGCTAAAGCTATGTATTACAAGGATTCTTTGCATCTTTCTAAGCTGGATACCTCTTCAGATATAGAGCTTGAAAAAAATGAATATGAATCATTGAGAAGTTTTTTTAAATATGAAAAATATAAAAATATAAACGAATTTTATGAGTCTTATGAGTATTTGAATGCAGAAAAATCTTATAATCATCTCTTGAAGCTAGATGTCTCAAAATGCTTTGATAGTATATATACTCATTCTATTGCATGGGCAATTCAAGGAAAGACCTACGCCAAAAAGAATATTTCATTAGATTCCTTTTCGAAAAGTATCGACAAACTGATGCAATACGCCAATTATAAAGAGACACATGGTATCCCTATTGGTCCAGAATTCTCAAGAATTTTTGCGGAAATAATTTTTCAACGTATAGATAACAATTTGGAAGGCGAACTAGAAAAATGTGGTTTTACGAACAAATGTAAAATCTATCGATATGTAGACGACTTTTTTCTTTTTTATAATGACGAATCTGTCAGAAAATATGTTGTTGATTTATTGAGGAGGATTCTACATGAGTATAAGCTCAACTTAAATGATGAAAAGGCAAAGCAATACGATAGACCAATTATATCAGAAAAAACGATTGCAGACAGAAGGATAAGAAAACTTTTAGTATTTTTGGAATTAGATATAAACAAAAATGAGCGAAGAAAACGTTATGTCCCGAGCATAATAACAGAATTTAAATGTATAATTGCAGAAACTGGGGTTGAATATAAAGACATTTTAAATTATACAATGTCGATTGTATATGGATATACTATAAGGGCATTAAAAAACATTGAAGAACAAGACTCCAAACGAATCGAATACGATGCAAAAAATTATATACTAGATCTTATAGATTTTAGTTCTTTTTTGTATGCGATGAATCCAAGGGTAAATCTTACACTAGGCTATTCAAAGATATTAGATGCCATTATATTATTTTCAAGGAAAACGACGATATTTGATTCATTCACCAAGGATGCTATTAGAAAATATATATATGATAGAATAAACGATATATTAAAGCAATCAAAAGTAAATGCTACAACTCCACTTGAAACATTATACTTATTTCCGATTCTTTCAGAGTTAGGTGATGAATATTTGTTGGATGAAAAAACATTGCAAAAACAATTTTTTAATGATGATGTTGGTAAGAAAGGAATTGGGTATTTTGAATTAATCACAGCTCTATTTTACATAAAAAATTATAGAAAATATTCTGCGATTAAAAAAAGGTTATTGTCTTTCTTGGATAAATATCTCGAAAGTAAGACATTTGATTCTTTAAATGAATGTGAAACATTTCTTTTATTGATGGATATACTTGCTTGCCCATATATAAAATTTAAAAAAAAGTGTGAATTCGGTAAAAAATTTAATTTAAGTATCGAAATGGTTAAATATTTATACGATACGCAATGCCTGTGCTTTACAGAATGGAAAAAATTTAAGCTCTCAAAAGCACTTGACTTGAAAAAAGGCGTTGAGGTATATTGATCATGTGCTTGGATTCCGTTTATAACCACACACTAGCACAAAAGAAGCAGTAGGAATCCGCGCTTCTTTGCCCACTCGTAACGTAACATATTATTTACGAGTGGGTTTCTTTTTTATCCTACGTCAGAATTATGACCCATAATATTCTGATTAATGCTAGTTGTAATGAAATCTGAATAGTAGTTTATGGCAATTCCCATCCCTATGATTTTTATGTGAACTTCAATATTTGAACAATATTTCTATTGACGAACTCATGGCAGGGTTTACTATCAAGCGTGTTATGAGGCAGATATTAAAACCCGCGTTGATATTTTCGTTTATCATATTTACTCTGTTTACTGCAAGCGCGCAGCAGATTGAATTCCTCCAGAATAAGAATTCAGCGGGGAAAGCGTCGCTCACGTCTGACGCCTATTATTCAAGCTTCACTCTTGGAACTGCAAATTTTTCTCCGGAATTGCGGCTACCGGTTCATATATTCTACGATTCTTCCGTGAAAGAAGATGGCCTTGTCGGGCTGGGATGGAAAATCCCCCAACTTGAAAGTTCCGCGCTTCCGACTAAAGACGGCGCCATTTGGACTGCTCCGTGGGGGGAGAAAATATATTTCTATTCGCGTAAAAATACTTCGCGAGATATACTAAATCTCTTTAATGAGAAAGAGCGCGAAAATGCCTACTTTTCGCCATATGCCGATTGGACTGCAAACGGGCGCGCCGACAGCGGCT
>ENA-UONY01001661-UONY01001661.1-human-gut-metagenome-genome-assembly--contig:-CS9-NODE-1661-length-17867-cov-12.110936_pt1 | contig 17867 bp, 16 predicted proteins | sample MGYA00242465_ERZ724012 | MGnify/ENA metagenome assembly ERZ724012 | reverse complement strand
AGCATACCGTTGGACTCCACGCCCTGCATCTTGCGGGCCTTGATCTTGATGCCGCCGGGCAGGGTGGAGCCATCCAGAGCAGCGGGCACGCAGTCGCCCAGCTTCATGTTGGCGGCACCGGTGCTGATGCGGATATCGTGGCCGTAGTCGCCGCAGTCCACCACACACTTGGTCAGGTGGGTGCCCTCCTGCTTTTCCATCTCCACGATCTTGCCGACGACCACCTTGCTGATGCCTGCATCCAGCGGGATCAGTTCTTCCACTTCAAAACCGCAGGAGAACAGCTTCTCCTCCAGTTCCTGCGCGGTGACATCGATGTCTACATATTCTTTTAACCAGCTGAAAGGTACTTTCATTGTTCTGTTCTCTCCCCTCTTATTCGTGGAACTGCTTGAGGAACTGCAGGTTGTTCTCGAACATCAGGCCGATGTTGTTGATGCCGTACTTCAGCATGGCGATGCGCTCGATGCCGATGCCGAAGGCGAAGCCGGAGTACTCGTCCGGGTCGATGTTGCAGTTCTCGAGGACTTTGCGGTTGACGACGCCGCCGCCCAGCACCTCGATCCAGCCGGTGTGCTTGCACAGGGGGCAGCCCTTGCCGTGGCACTCGAAGCAGCTTACGTCTACCTCCACGCTGGGCTCGGTGAACGGGAAGTAGGAGGGACGCAGACGGGTGCGGGTATCGGCACCGAACAGCTTCTGCACGAAGGTGTTCAGCGCACCCTGCAGGTCGCCCAGCGTGATGCCTTTATCCACGACCAGACCTTCCATCTGGTGGAACATGGGGCTGTGGGTCGCGTCCGAGTCAGAGCGGAACACGCGGCCGGGGATCAGCACCTTGATGGGCGGCTTCTGGCTGTCCATGGTGCGGATCTGGCCGCCGGAGGTCTGGGTGCGGAGCAGGAACTCGTCGGACAGGTAGAAGGTATCCTGCATGTCGCGGGCGGGGTGATCCTTGGGCACGTTCAGGCGGGTGAAGTTGTGGTCGTCGTCCTCGATCTCAGGTGCGTCGGCCACGGCAAAGCCCATGCCGGAGAACACGTCGATGATCTGGTTGGTGACCAGCGTCAACGGGTGCAGACCGCCCACAGAGCGGGTCTTGGCGGGCAGGGTGATATCCACCGTCTCGGCGGCGTTGCGGGCAGCAAGCTCTGCCTGCTTCACGGCCTCGGCGGCGGCATCGTAGTCTGCCTGCACCTTCTGCTTGAGTTCGTTGATGATCTTGCCCATGGCGGGACGCTCTTCCGGCGCAACGGTGCGCAGATTCTTCATCAGGGCAGGGATCTTGCCGTTTTTGCTGAGGTATTCCTGCCAGAAGGAAGCCAGCGTCTCCTTGCTGGACACCTGACCAAGGCTTTCAGCGGCCTGCTTGGCCAGCTCATCGATCATTGCTTGCATGGATTTTCTCTCCTTTATTCTTTGTGTTCATGGAGCAGAGTATAACAAAAAAGCTCCGTCCCCTGCCCGACTGCTCAGGCAAAAGGGACGAAGCTTTGACTATTTCTGCTCCGCGGTACCACCCGGTTTCCGTCTGCACAAGGGTAGACGGCACTCAAACGCCGTAACGGGGCGCAACCGTCCTGTGCTAATAGATGCGTCCGCATCGTTCACGCAGACCGCTCGGGAGCGAACTTCAGCCCCTGCCGCACATGGAAGCCCTTTCAGCCGGTGAAGCTTCTCTCTTTGCCGTGCAGACAGCGCCTACTCTCTCCGTCGCTGCGTTTGGTATTATGATAACCAAGAGTTATGTTACCACATTTTGCGGCGGTTTGCAAGCCGCTGAGCGGTTTTTGTTTGCCGGAGCTGCATTTTGCGTCCTCTTTCCGGTCAGGCGGCAGGCCTCGCAGGCCGTGATGCAGCACACCGCGAACACCAGCAGGGCACAATCTGTCGGCACGCGCCGCATGGGCACCACCCGGGCACACAGGGTATTGAAGCTCTCCACGGCACGCTCCGGCAAGCCCAGATAAAACAGCGCCAGCGAAAGCGGCAGGTGCAGTGCCCTGCCCCATAATAAGGGTTTGAACGAGACCTCCGGCGGGCAGAGGGTGCGCACCTGCAGCAGCACCGATGCGCCCTGCACGCTGAGCGCGGCGCAGCACAGCCCGCTTGCCCACAGACCGGTGCGGGCGGCGTAGTCGCAGCCGGAGCACACTTCCAGCAGCATCGCCGGAAAGGGCGCAAGCGCCGCAGGCAGCAGCAGCCCGCAGCCTGCCGCCAACAGTCGGAAATACAACACAAAGCCGCATAATTTCAGGTAGGTCACCGCCGACTGCGCAAGGATGGCATCCAGCGCGGGCGGCGGTTCTGCTTGCGCAGCAGCGGGCGGCACGGACAAAGGCTCCGGTATGCCGCGGACACGGCAGAGCAGCGCCGCCGTCAGCCAGCCCGCCAGCACCTGCGCGGCAAACAGGCATATCCCGGCTGTGCGGCTGCCCAGCAGCTGCTCCCCTACCGTCAGAATAACAAAGGATGGCCCGGAGCAGATGCAGGCGGGCAGCAGAGCTGAAGCTTCCTGCGGGGTCAGCTCCCTGCTGCGGACTGCCTCGGCAGCAGCGGCGGCGGCAGGGGCAAAGCCGCCCACAAGGCCGATGAGCAGCACACTGCCCGCGCTGCGGCTGCGCAGACCGATGCAGCGCACCACCGGCCAGAGCAGCACCCCCAGCACCTCGCCCGCACCGCTGCGCATGATGAGCGCCGACACCACCAGAAAAGGAAACAACGACACCAGCAGCGGCCCACCGCAGAGTGCAAGACCCTGCCGCAAGGCTTCCGCACAAGTCTGCGGCGCAGCAAATACCAGCAGCGCCGTGGCTGCACCCAGCAAAAAAAGCCCCGGATACAGCGGTTTGCAGCTTTTACTCATAAGCATGCCCTCCCCCTCCATATATATGGAAGCATGGGCTGTGCAATGTACAAGGCGCGGGACTGGAGGGACAAAGATGGCCAGAGCACACCACGACCGGCGCACCCCGGGCGACTGGCTGCGCGGGCTGTTCCGACAGCCGTCGCCCGGGTTTTACAGCCGCCCTGCCGTATACCTGAGCGGCGACCGGATGGAGATAGAGCATTTTTGCACGGTGTTGTTTTTTGATGAAAACAGGCTGTGCCTGCGGCTGGCGAAGGGGCGGTTCACAGTATACGGCAGCGGGCTGCGCATCTGCACCCTGACCGCCACCCGGCTGACGGTGCAGGGGCAGTTTTTGCGTACCGATTTTTCCGATGAATAGGAGGCCGCCATGGAAGCTGCAAGCCTTTGGGCCGGAGTACGCTTTACCGCCCGGAACGGCAGCCCCGAGGCGCTTTTGACCGATGCCGCCGCGCAAGGGCTGCATTTATATGGCATTTCTTCCCTGCCCGGGGGCTTTTGTGCCCATTGCGCAGCATGGCAGTACCGGCGGCTTGCAGCCCTTGCCCGGCACAGGCGGGTACGGCTGCGGATGGAAAAACGGAAAGGGCTATATTTTTTGCTGCGTCCGCTGCTGCGGCGTAAGGGGCTGTGGGTAGGGCTGGCAGCATGGGGGCTGGTGCTGGTCTGGCTGCAAGGGTTTATATGGGCAGTGGACGACAGCAGCCTGACCACCGGGCAGCGGGCGCGGGCGGGTGCAGTGCTGCGCAGCTGCGGTTTGCAGCCCGGCACTGTCGTAATCGAGGAGCTGCTGCGCACCGGAGAGTACGCCCTGCTGGAAAGCGGCGAGTTCTCGTGGGTAAGCCTGAATTTTGAAAAAGGCAGGCTTGCGGTAGAAGCTGCTCCTGCGCGTGCACGCCCTGAAATTGCCGCAGGCACTCTGCACGGGCTGCGGGCAAAGTGCAACGGAACGGTGCTGCGTACAAATCTTGCCAGCGGAACCATGCTGGTAGTGCCCGGACAGACTGTGGAAGCCGGACAGGGGTTGATTGGCACGGCGCGCAGCGAGCGGGACGGCACCTTAATCTTTGCCCCGGCGGCAGGCACGGTAGTGGCACAGCTGGAATGGGAGACAAATCAAAGCATTCCGCTGGCAGAGACCCTGCCGCAGCTGACCGGCGCAAATAAAGCGAATTACCGGCTGTTTTTTGCCGGGCATTCTGCCGCACTTTCGCCCTCCTCGCCCGAGGGGGACGGGCTGTACCGCACCCGGCATCTGCAATTAGAGGTTTTTGGTCTGCCCCTGCCCTGTGCGGTGGAGGAGACCACCTTTTATGCGCAACAGCAAAAAACGCTGTACCGTACCGAGGCGCAGGCGCTTACGCTGGCACGGCTGCAAGGGCTGCGGGCGCTGCACGATGCTTTCCCGGATGCCGACATCCTCGCCCGCCGGGAGGAATGTACCGTGCAGGAGGACATCCTGCACTACAATGCGGTGTATACCGTGGCGGCAGACATCTGCACATAACAAGCGGAAAGATTATTTACAGGTCTGGAAAATCTGCAGATTTTCCAGACCTGTCTTTTCACGCAAGAGGGCGTGCCGGAAAACGGCAGCTATAAAAAAGCAACTTGCTTTTGAAACGCAGAAGCAAAAAAAGGCGGCTGCACATAACTGCGCAACCGCCTTTTGAAAAGTGGATTTTTTATTGTACGGGATGTTCGGCTTCAGCGGCCTGCGCAGCCTGTGCATCGTACTCGGCAAGCAGGGCGTTGAGGTCGTACTGGTACTTGCTGTGGCAGAAGTGGCACACCACCTCACAGTTGGGGTCCTCGTCCCGCATACGCACAAGCTCTGCACGGCCAAGGCTGAGCAGCATCTCCTTGGTGCGCTCGGCGCTGCAATCGCACTGGTACTGAACCGTGCGCTCGTCCAGCACATTGGGGGCAAAGCCTGCCAGCGCCATCTGCATCATGTCCTCGGGGGTCTTGCCCGCATGGAGCAGCTCGGTGACAGAGGGCATGGCGCTGATGTTCTTTTCCAGCTGGTCGATCTCAGCATCGGTAGCGCCGGGCAGCAGCTGCACCATAAAGCCGCCTGCGCAGAGGATGGACAGATCCTTGTCCACCAGCACGCCCAGCGCCATCACGGTGGGCACCTGCTCGCTGTACGCATAGTAGCTGGTCAGATCCTCGGCGATCTCACCGGATACCAGCGGCACCTGCCCCACCGTGGGCTCCTTTTGCAGGCGGTTGTCCCGGATGACGGTCAGCACGCCATCCTTGCCCACAGCGGTGCCCACGTCCAAGTGGCCGTTGGCTTTGGCGGGCAGCTCCACCAGCGGGTTATCAATGCAGCCCTTCACGTTGCCGGTGCCGTCGGTGCAGGCAATGAGCACGCCCGCAGGGCCGCCGCCCGCCACACGCAGGGTGATGCGGTCGCGGTCGTCCTTGAGCATGGAGCCCATCAGGGTCGCGCCCGTGAGCAGACGGCCCAGTGCCGCGCTGCAGGTAGCGCTTGTAGTGTGAAGCTTTTCTGCTTTACGGACGATATCGGTGGAATCCACACCGCAGAACACGACACCGCCGTTTTCGGACAGGCCGCGGATCAGGTTTGCCATAGGTTATCCCTCCAGTTGTGTATACTGTTTTGTTGCGCAGAAGAAATAGCGCTGGCTTTCTTCGGTCAGCGGGCCGAAGGTCTCGCCATCGCAGACTGTTTCCAGCGCAAAGCCGTGCTTTTCCAGCGATGCACGAATAGTATCCAGATCATAGGTATACTCGCAGAATTCCTCGTGGAAATGCTCGCCGGTCTCGTGATAATCAATGTCCACCGTGATCTCCACCTTGCGGTCGGCGGCGTTATAGTGGTTGCGCCACACGCAGGAGGCATCCTCTTCCTCAAAGGTAAACGCGTTATCGCCCAGAACCTTCTGATGCTTATAGGGGGTGTTCATATCAAACAGGAACACGCCGCCTTTTTCCATAAAAAAGCCCGCGTTGGCAATGGCGGTATCCAGATCCGGGATGTGGTTGAAGGTATCAAAGGTGGATACCGCCGCCCGGATGGTACCGTAGAGATCCAGCTTGAGCAGGTCCTGCCGCAGCAGCAGCAACCGACCGGAAAGCCCCAGCTGCTCGGCCTTATCCCGTATCACGCAGAGCATCTCTTCCGACTGGTCGATGCCGATCATATCGTAACCCGCCTGCGTCAGCATCAGGGTCAGTTCCCCGGTACCGCAGCCAAGGTCGGCCACAATGCCGTCGTGGATGCCGTGGGCTTCCAGCTTTGCATGGATCTGGCTGTACAGGGCGTCGTAGTCTGCCTCGCCGTTGAATTCATCGTAAAAATAGGCAAATTCGTTGTAAGCCATGGCGTTACTCCGCTTCCTCGTTTTCCGCAGCCACTGCGGCGTTGAGCACCGCCTGCAGCTCCGGGATGCCGTAGCCGTTTTCGCCGCTGGTCAGCACCACTTTCTGGCAGCCGTAGGGGCGGCAGATGTTTTCAAAGTCCTCCTGCGTTTTGGCAAGCTGGCTTTTTTTCAGTTTATCCGCCTTGGTCAGTGCCACCACATAGGGGATGCGGTGGTAGTGCAGATAGCGCAGCATCTGTAAGTCGTCTGCGCTGGGGGCGTGGCGGCAGTCCAGCAGCTGCACCAGCAGGGTGTGGTGGCGGGGTGCCTCGAAGTAGCTGTTGATGAGGTCGTCCCAGCGCTCGCGGTCGGCGTTGCTCACCTTGGCGTAGCCGTAGCCCGGCAGATCCACAAAGTAGCAATCGTCCACCGAATAGAAGTTGATGGTAGCCGTCTTGCCCGGCGTACTGGACACGCGCGCCAGATTTTTGCGGCTGCACAGCTTGTTGATCAGGCTGGATTTGCCCACGTTGGAGCGTCCCGAAAAGCTCAGCTCCGGGCGGTCGCTTTCGGGCAGCTGGCTGGAAATGCCATAGCTGGCAATAAAATCAGCTTTATTGAAGATCATGGCGTGTTCCTTTCTGTTTTTCAGCAGACAGCGCCCGGCTGGTTCTTCTCAGGCGCGGCGGGGATGCGGCTCTCCCCTGCCTTGGACTTTTTGGTGCGGGGACGGCCTGCGGTGCTCTTTGCTGCCTTCGGTTTGAGCAGGGCAGCGGCCAGCACCTGCGAAAGGTTCTGCATGGGCAGGAAGGTCAGATTCTTCTTGACCTCCTCGTCCACGTCATACAGATCAGGCTCATTATCCTTGGGGATGAGCACGGTCTTCATACCCTCACGGTAGGCAGCCATGCTCTTTTCCCGCAGACCGCCAATAGGCAGCACATTGCCGTGCAGGGTGATTTCGCCGGTCATGGCCACATCGCCGCGCACCGGTACGCCGGACAGGCAGGACACCAGAGCCGTGGTCAGGGTGACGCCCGCAGAAGGGCCGTCCTTGGGCACAGCGCCCTCGGGGGCGTGGATGTGCAGATCGCACTTTTTCAGCCGCTCGGGATCGATGCCGTATTCCTCAGCATGGACGCGCACCCAAGTGACTGCCAGCTGTGCGCTCTCCTTCATCACATCGCCCAGAGAGCCGGTAACGGTGATCTTGCCGGTGCCGTTATCCATGACCTGCACCTCGATGGGCAGGGTCTCGCCGCCTACGCTGGTCCATGCCAGACCGTTGGCGATGCCCACGGCATTGGTGCGGTTGAGGAAGTCCGGCTTGACGATACGGGGGCCCAGCAGTTCCTCCAGCATGGTAGCGGTAACAGCTACGCTCTCCACCTCGCCGGCAGCGATCTTGCGGGCGCACTTGCGCAGCACGCTGGTGATGGTACGCTCCAGATTACGCACACCGGCCTCGCGGGTGTAGCCGTCGATGATGCCGTAGAGCGCGCTCTGGTTCATGGTGACCTTTCCGGTCAGGCCGCAGGCCTTGAGCTGCTTGGGCAGCAAGTGCTTGCGGGCAATGTTATACTTTTCCACGCGGGTGTAGCTGGGCAGCTCGATGACGTCCATGCGGTCCCGCAGCGGGCCGGGGATGCTGCCCAAGTCGTTCGCGGTGGTAATAAAGAGCACATGGCTCAGATCAAACGGGATATCAATGAAATGATCGTTGAAGGTGCTGTTCTGCTCCGGGTCCAGCGCCTCCAGCAGAGCTGCCGCCGGGTCGCCCCGGAAGTCCCCTGCCAGCTTGTCGATCTCGTCCAGCAGCATCAGGGGGTTGGAGGACTTGGCGGTGATCATGGCGCTGATGATCTTGCCGGGCATGGCACCGATGTAGGTGCGGCGGTGGCCGCGGATCTCGGCTTCGTCCCGCACGCCGCCCAGGCTGATGCGCACATACTTACGGCCAAGGCTTTCGGCGATGGAGCGTGCAATGCTGGTCTTGCCAACGCCCGGAGGGCCTACCAGACAGATGATCTGTGCCTTTACATCCGGTGCCAGCTTGCGCACGGCAAGCATTTCCAGAATGCGATCCTTGACCTTTTTCAGGCCGTAGTGGTCCCGGTCTAAGATCTGCTGGGCGCGGTGGATATCCAGATCATCCACGGTCATAGTGTTCCACGGCAGATCCAGACAGGTATCCAGATAGGTACGGATGACCGTGGCTTCCTGATTGCTGCTCTGCATCCGGGACAGGCGGTCTACCTCCTTGAGCAGCTTTTTCTCGCTGTCCTCGGCAAGGTGCAGTTCCCGGATCTTGCGGCGGTAATCATCGGCCTCGGCGTGGGTATCGTCCCCTTCGCCCAGCTCGTCGTTGATGATGTGCAGCTGCTCGTGCAGGTAGTAATCGCGCTGGTTCTTGTCCATGGACTCGTTGACCTTTTCCGCGATCTCCTTTTCGATCTTCATCACCTGACATTCGCGGCGCAGCATCTCCACAAGGCGCTGCAGGCGGCCGTTGAGGGTATTCTCGTTCATCACGGCCTGCTTGTCCTCGTAGCGGAACAAGAGATTTGCCGGCATATACTCAGTGAGGAACATGGGGTCATCGCTGGAAACGATGGTGAACACCACGTCCTTGGCAAGGCGCGGGTTCATGCCCAGATACTCGTCAAAACCAGTCTTGAGGGCGCGGAGCAGTGCTTCGGTCTCCACAGCTTCTTCGGGTTTCGCGGCACGCACCGGAGCGGAGCGCACAGCAGACAGCAGAAAATCGCCGGTGGTATCCAGCTCGGTCAGCTTGGCGCGATACTTGCCCTCCACCAGCACCTTGACCAGCTCATCCGACACGCGCAGCACCTGCTTGACCTCGGCTACTACGCCGTAGGTGTACAGGTCCTGCTGGGTGGGCTCGCTGGTCTCCATCTCCTTCTGGGCAACCAGAAATACGTTGGAGTTATTGGCCATAGCCCACTCCACGGCGGCAATGCTCTTTTCCCGCCCGACTTCAAAATGAACAAGGTTGTTGGGGAACACCACCAGCCCGCGCAGTGCGATGGTGGGCAGATGGAGCTCCTTGCGCTCGACCTTGATGGTAACTTTTTCAGACATATACAAACACCTCCCGACTGCCGCTCAAGTTTCCATGCTGCGGCAGCGCTATCTTTTGGGGTCTTTTTGATAAAAATACAGTTGTTTCCTTATTATACAGATTTCCGGCCAAAATGCAACTGCCCTGCCGAAATGGTCGGTCAATCGGGGCGGTTTTCGTGGGTGTTGAAGCCCATTTTGCCCAGCGCGGGCAGCAGCGCCCGCAGGGTGACCGAGGTGAGCGCACCCATGACAAGCCCCAGCACCAGCATGACCGGCGCGTAGTACAGCGACAAGGACGAGGAGATGATGACTCCCGCGCCCAGCAGCTGCCCCACGTTATGCGCCAGTGCGCCGCAGACCGACAGGATGAACCATGTAGGGCGCACCGGCAGAAGATAATACAGCACCCACATCACCGCAAGGGACAAAAGCCCGCCGCACAGCGAGAGGAAGCCCGCCGTGAAGCCGGACACCAGAAAGACGAACAGCGCCTTGAGCACATCCAGCACCAGTGCCTGCCGGGGACCCATGAAGAACAACGCGTACATGACCACGATGTTGGCAAGACCCAGCTTCATGCCCGGCAAAAGCCCGGGGATGACCAGCGTACCCTCGATGAAGGAAAGCGCCATAGCCAGTGCAAACAGCAAACCAGACAAGGCGATGTGCCGTGTTTTTTGATAGTTGCGGTGATTTTTAGGCATAGAGGATACGCTCCTTTATTCTTCGGGCTGCTGCGTCTGCTCGTAGGCTTCCTGCTCTTCCATGGCGGCTTCCCATGCGGCAAAAAGCTCCTCCTGATGGAAGCGCAGGTCGCTCAGTTCATCGCTTTTCTGGCGCAGCAGGTCGGGGTCGTTGTAAACCTCCGGGGAGTTGATCTCGTTGTCCAGTTCCACCTCGCGTGCACCGCAGGCCTCCATCTCATCCTCGCAGGCCTTGATCTTGGCGCGCAGCTCGGCACGGCGGCGGCGCTGCTCCTTGCCGTAGCCGGTCTTGGCGGGCTCGGCCGCCTTCTGGGCAGCCTGCACCGGGGCGGCACGACCCATCAGGGCATCGTAGCTGGGGTAGAGCACTGCCTTGCCGTCCTCAAGGTAGAGGATGGGACAGGCCAGACTGTTCATCAGGTGACGGTCGTGGGTGACCAGCAGCAGGGTGCCGGTGTAGGCCATCAGCGCTTCGGTCAGGTTCTCGCGGGTATAGATGTCCAAGTGGTTGGTGGGCTCGTCCAGAAACAGCAGATTCGGCCGTTCCAGCACGATCTCCGCAAAGCGCAGACGCGCCAGCTCGCCGCCGGACAATGCTTCGCAGGGCTTGAACACCGTATCGCCCCGGAAGCCCAGCTTTGCAAGGTGGCTGCGCACCTCCAGCTCGGTCATGCGGGGGTACTTGTTCCAGATGACATCAATGACTCTGCCCTGTCCCAGACGGTTCTGCTGTTGGGCAAAAATGCTGGGACGCGCCCCGGTGCCCAGCCGCACCATGCCGCCGGAGGGACGGCGCTTGCCGTCCAGCACCTGCATCAGGGTGGATTTGCCTGCACCGTTGGGGCCGGCAATGATAAGCCGCTGCCCGCGGCAGACCGTATAGGTAAAGGGTTCCAGCAGGGTGCGCTCCCCGATCTTGATGCTGAGGTTTTTCAGCATCACCAGCTCATTCCACGGCTCTACGTCATATTCAAAGCGAAATTTCAGCTGATTTGTCTCGTCCTTGGGTGCCTCGGTGATCTCCAGCTTTTCCAGCTGCTTGCGGCGGCTCTGCGCCATTTTGGTGGTGGAGGCGCGCACAAGGTTGCGATCTACATAGTCCTGCAGCTTTTCAGCCAGTGCTACGTCAGCATCGTGCTGCTTCTGGCGCAGGGCATCGGCGGCTTCCTTCTGGGGCAGATAGGCCGAGAAGTTGCCCTTGTAGGTGGTCATGGTCTGGAAGGATACCTCCCAGATCTTTGTACAGACATTATCGAGAAAATAGCGGTCGTGGCTGACCACCAGCACCGCGCCGGAGTAGCCCTTGAGGTAGTTTTCCAGCCATTCCATGGTGGCAAAGTCCAAGTGGTTGGTGGGCTCGTCCAGAATGAGGACATCCGGTTTTTCCAGCAGCAGCTTCGCCAGACGCAGCCGCGTCAGCTCGCCGCCGGAGAGCACCGCAATGTTCTTTTGCCATGTATCCTGCGCAAAGCCCATGCCGGACAGCACCTTTTTGATGTTCACGTCCATGTTGTAGCCATCGGCGGCGTCCACAATATTCTGCAAAGCATCGTGCTGTGCCAGCAGGTCGGCGTTATCGGGCTGGGCAGCCATGCGGCGCTCCAAGATCTGCATCTGCGCCATGGCATCCAGCACCGGGGCAAAGGTGGCGCGCATCTCGCCGTAGATATCCAGCGTGGCGTCCAGCTTTGCGTTCTGCTCCAGATAGCCCAGCGTCACCCCATGGGTCACGCTGAACTCGCCCTCGTAATCCTGATATTCGCCGGTAAGGATCTTGAGCAGAGTGGTCTTGCCCGCACCGTTTTGTCCCACGATGCCGATGCGGTCTTCCCGCTCGACACTGGCGGTCACATCGTGCAGCACCACTTTTTCGCCAAAGGTCTTACCCAGTTTTTCTAAATGTATCAGCATAGTTTTGATCCGTTATCCGTTCTTTTTCATGTTTCAGCACTGGTGGCGGCGGTTCTTCAGACCAACGTTGGCCAGCTCCTCCTGCTCCATCACCAGCGGATACAGCTCTTCCAGACTGGCGATCTCGTAGGTAGGGATCACCTTGCCGGGGTTCTCGGCGTGGTTGGGGTTGTACCAGCAGGTATCCAGCCCGGCGTTGCTGCCGCCCTGAATATCACTGGGCAGACTGTCGCCCACCATCAGAACGTGCTCCCGGTTCTCCACGCCCAGCGCGCGCAGGGCAGCATCAAAGATGCGGGCATTGGGCTTTTCGCAGCCCATTTTCTCAGAGATGAACACGTCCTCCATAAAATTCATCACGCCGCTTTCTGCCAGACGGCGGGTCTGCACCTTCTGCGCGCCGTTGCTGACGATGGCCAGCGTTGCCACCTCAGAAAGCTCGCACAGCACGTCCAGCACCTCCGGGCTCATCAGATCCGGGTGGGTGGACAGCTGCTCCAGATAGAAGCGGTTCATCTCCACACCGTCACCGGCGGCATTGATGGCCTTTAAAAAGCGGCTGAACCGCTCGCCGAACAGCTTCTCGCGGCGGATCTGGCCTTTTTCCAGCTGCCGCCACAGTTCCTCGTTGATGGTGCGGTAGGTCTGCACGGTCTCAGCATCCGGCTCGATACCGTAGTTTACCAGCGTTTCGGCCAGCGCCTTGTTTTCGGCTGCATCAAAGTTGAGCAGGGTATTGTCCGCATCGAACAGGATGCAATAATATTTTGCCATAGTATCTCACTTTCTTTTCAGCATTTCCCACTTGTGTATCAACAGGGAGAAGCCAGCCCCACCCCCGGCAGAGCTGGCTTCTCGTTATTCAGAAACGATTTCATACGCAGACCGGTCTGTTTGTGCCGGGGTGTTGTCCGGGCACAGCGTCTTTCCCTCGCAAGGCGTCAGACCGCATTTCTGCATTTCTTCCTCCAATGCGCTGTTATCCACGTTTTCCCAGTCGGTATCGTAGTAATCCACGCTGCCGTTGGTCACGTCGTTCTCCCCGGGCAGGGAGGGTGTGCGCATTTCTTGCCAGTACATAGGGCTCCACCTTCCTCTCACGCCAGCCTATGCGGCGCGGGCGCGGAATGTGCCCTTAGTTGGCAGCTTCCTTGCTGGCGCTGGCTTCGGTCTTGGAGGACGCGGGCTTTTCCTCTTTAGAGGTTGCCGGTGCATCTTCCTTGGAGGAAGCCGTGTGCTCCTGCTTAGAAGAAGCAGGTTTTTCCACCTTGGAGGAGGAGCTGCTCTGCGAAGAAGAAGCGGGCTTTTCTTCCTTAGAAGATGCCGCAGAGGAGGCGGGCTTCTCCACCTTGGAGGAGCTGCCGGTGCTTTCAGAAGTACCGTTCGAGGAGGAAGAAGCGGGCTTCTCCTCCTTGGAAGAGGCCGGTTTGTCCTCCTTAGAGGAGGCAGACGTTTCGTCCTTGGAAGAAGCAGGCTTATCCTCCTTAGAGGATGCACTGGAACTGCTGCTGGACGAGCTGGACGATGCACCGCTGACCGAAAGTTCCAGCTTGTTGCTGGTCACAGTGCAGTCATTATAGCTGGCGGTGGCGTACACCCGGAAGGTGCCGCCCAGCATGGAGGGGTCTACCTCGCCCTTTACGGTGGTCTTGCCGGCAGCCTGTGTCACCTCGCTGCCATTGACATACCAGCGGATGCTGGAAGTCTCCAGATACTTGCCCTTGAGGGTAGCTTTGAAGGTGTAGGAATCCCCCAGCGCAGCCTTGCCGCTGCTGCTGATTTGGATAGAGGCTGCCGCAAACACAGCTGTCACATCCACGTTCTGGTCAAAATTGGTATCGGTGCGGGTGCGCTTAGTTACGCCGTCGCTCCACTTGACGAACACATAGCCGTCCTCCGGCACAGCGGTCACGGTAACAGTCTGGGCGGCGCTGGTCACCTTGACGGTAAGGGACTTGCCGCTCTCATTGCCGCAGGTCAGGGTGCCGCCGCCGGTTTTATCCACACGGTAACCGGCCTGATACTCCGTTTTTTCCTCAACAGCCGAGGAGGAGACTTCCTCCGAACTGCTGGGTGCTTCCACGGCAGAGCTGGGGTTAGCGGTATACTCGGCGCGGGTGGGGATGTTATTGGTGTCCGGGCGGCGATCCTCGGTCTCATAGGCGTGGGTACGCAGATACTTCAGCAGCACCTTCAGACCTGCGGGCTTGAGGTGGATGTCCCCGCTCTGGTAGTAATCCACATTGCCGTAGCCGTTGGCGTCCTTGAGCGCCTCGGCAGAGTTGAGGAACTTGACGCCCAGCTGCTCGCACATGGTCAGCAGCGCCATGTTGAAATCATCAATACGGGTCTGATCCATGTTGGGGTAGTTGGAGTGGTTGGACGGGACCGGCGGCACCGTGTTGACGATGATATCGGTATAGGGATAGCTGGCCTGAATGGCCTGTACCAGCGCGGTGTAGTTGCTGATAAAGTCCTCGGTGTTCATGCCGTTATCGTTGGTGCCCAGCATGATGACCACCCGGCGGGGCTTCATTTTTGCCACTGCCTGTGCGATGGTGTAGCGGTTATCGTCCCGCTTGAAGGTGACGATGCCCTCATGCAGGGCGGCGCTGGTGCCAATGCCCTCTTTTGCGCAGAACTGCTGCAATGAGATCAGACCGCTGGCGTACAGACGCACCGTGTTGGAATCGCCGATAAAAAGGGTCTGCTCCTGATAGGCATTGCCGGCATCGGCGGTCCCGGTAAGCAGCGCGCTGGAGGTCTCGTTGATCTGATAGTGGTCGGAGATATCCTCCTCCCCTTCCGGGGCGGGCGCGGGGGTAATAATAGAAGAATCCCCCGGCTGCTCCGTCGGGTTCTTGCCCCGCTTGAGCATGGTAAGGGTGATGCCGATGGTCAGCAGCGCCGCCAGTGCACACACAATGCACACCAGCACCGCCTGCTTCTGCATCGGGGTCAGCGCCTGATTCTCCTTTTGGTTATTGCTTCTCATATTCTATCCATTCTCCTTCCGAAGGAATGAAACTTCCTGTCATACCCGGGCTGCCAGCAGCCGGTCGGTAAGGTCGGTGCAGCTTTCGGCCAGCAGCACCGGATGGAAGGGTTCCAGCTCTTCCCGGCTGCCGTAGCCATACAGCACACCGGCAGCATCCAGACCGCAGTCGGCAGCGCCCCGCATATCATCGTTACGATCGCCCACCATCAGCACCCGCTTGCCCTGCAAGGCAGGCTGGCTGAGCACATAACGCACGACCTCGGTCTTGGTGTCCCGGCTCTCGTCCATAGAGGCACCGCCGATAAAATCAAAATACTGTGCCAGCCCCTGCTCTTCCAGAATGGGGGTGACCACCTTGGTGGGCTTGGAGGTGGCAGTGCACAGGAGAAAACCCGCGTCTTTCAGGGTTTGCAGCATCTGCAGAACGCCCGGGAACACGGCACACTCGTGACTGCCCTTCACCGCGTAACTCGTGCGGTAAAGGTCGGTAGCTTTTTCGATCAGCGCCGGGTCGGTGAAGTGCTCACCGAAGCTTTTGCGCAGGGGCGGGCCCAGATAGCGGCGCAGGTTGATGCCGGATACATCCACACCCATGGTGCAGAAAACCTCTTGCAATGTATGAATGATACCGGGGGCTGAATCGATCAGCGTCCCGTCCACATCAAATAGGATTGCATCATAATGCAGCAATGTTATATTCCTCGCTTTCATGGTGATACATCCAATAGTATAGCACAGATTTGATACATCAGCAATTCCAACAAAAGATTTTTCTGTCTCTTATGCAGAATTTTCCTAAAAAGGGAGGCCGCTTCGCCGTATTTTGCACAGCAGCCTCCCTTGCGGCAGCGCGGGGCAGCACAATGCCGGGCAGCCCGCGGGCTGCCCGGCATTGCATTTTCACGAATCAATTTGCAGCAGAGACCGTCCCCTGCAAAAGCGTTACTGTGCAGGTGATGGGCAGCTGCTGTCCCCCGGGACATAGAGGTTGTTGGAGATGAACTCCAGCTTATCCTTGAGCACCAGCTCAAGGTTTGCTACGGCGTGCACCATGTTGGTGGCAGAGTCGTTCACCTCCAGCAGCTTGCAAAGATCCAGACCGTCCAGATCCATGGCTTTCTGCATCTTCCGGCTTTCGGCACACAAAATGTGGCTGAGCGCCGTTTCCTGCAAGGCAATGCTTTCCATCAGGTCCACGACAGCCTGATCCAGACTGACCTTGGGCATTTCCGGGCACTGAGAACGGGTACAGGGTGTATCGATCATCATAGGGCAAAACCTTCCTTTCCGGTCGTGTGCCCTATCCTATGCTGCGGCGGGTACGACTGTTACTGCTTTTCTGCCTGTGCGCACACCTTCTCAATGGTGTCGCGGTAGCCGCCGGAACCGTACTGGATGCAGCGATTGATGCGGCTGATGGTGGCAGTGCTGATCTCCACCGCCTTGACGATCTGCTCGTAGGTGGCGCCATCCAGCAGGAGCTTTGCAGCCTGTAAGCGCTGTGCCATATCCGAGATCTCCTTTACAGTGCACAGATCCTCAAAAAAAGCGTAGCACTCTTCCCGGCTCTCCAGACTGAGGATGGCATCAAAGAGCGCATCCGTCGTCTCATTTCTTCTGGAATTTTTTTCAGCCATTGTTTTTCTCCTTATTATAACAGCGGCGGCAGCTGGCAAGCCAGACTGTGCTGCCGCACGGGATATTCTGCACGCTATTACTTTAGCACTTCAAAGTGTGAAAGTCAAGACCTGTGAGTGAATGGTTTTCAATTATAGATGTGTTTAGTTTTATTCTCTTCACACATGAAAGAAAATCACCTAAAAATTATTCCCGGAAAATGGCTTGAATTGGCGCATCCTCTGAACTTGTTACAGAAATATTGACAATTGATGAAAACGGGAATAAAGTAGGACACAATCATTCAGCAAATGCAAGGAACAGGACATGATCTTCTGCATCACCCTCTTTCAGCGAGCCGCTTCTCGGGTGAAAAAGCGGCAGTCAGGAGCAGAAGACCCTCGCCTGCGAGCAGCCTGTGTGAACCGGGTTTTGTGCCCCTTAGTAGCACGGTGCCGTCCAGCCCACGTTATCGGGCAGCATGGTCGGTGTACCATGCGTGGGAGAGTGGCTGTTTTAACACAGCAAGCGAAGTGGTACCGCGGAGTAATGCTCCTGCCCTGGCAGGCGGGAGCAGAAGCCTTCGTCTTCGGAGTATGACCGGAACCCGGTCATGTGCCGAGGACGAAGGTTTTTTACACTCTGGGGCAACGCTTTGCCGGACGGCAGCCTATCGTTCCGAACCTGTTGCAGAGTGAAAAAAGGAAAGAGGTAGAAATCTATGAATACGCTGGTCATCGTATTGATCGCAGCGGTGTGCCTGTTTGGCGCTTATGTGCTTTACGGCCGCTGGCTGGCTAACAAATGGGGCATTGACCCCGCTGCCAAGACCCCGGCAGTCGTCCACGAGGATGGCCGGGACTATGTGCCTACCAACGGCTGGACGGTGTTTGCCCACCAGTTCAGCTCCATTGCCGGTGCAGGCCCTGTTACCGGTGCCATTCAGGCCGCAGCTTTCGGCTGGCTGCCGGTGCTGCTGTGGGTGCTGCTGGGCGGCATCTTCTTCGGCGCTGTCACCGACTTCGGCGCTCTGTATGCTTCCGTTAAGAACGACGGCAAGAGCATGGGCATGCTGATCGAAAAGTACATCGGCAAGACCGGCCGCAAGCTGTTCCTGCTGTTCTGCTGGCTGTTCTGCGGCATCGTCATTGCTGCCTTTGCGGACATGGTTGCCGGCACCTTCAATGCCTTCGGCGCAGACGGCGCAATGGTCGAGGCCGCCAAGACCAACGGCGCTGCCGGTATGGTGTCCATCATGTTCATGGTGTTTGCCGTTATCTTTGGCCTGCTGCAGAAAAAGTTCAACTTCTCCGGCTGGAAGGAAAGCGTTATCAGCATCGTGTTCATCGTGC
>ENA-UONY01001657-UONY01001657.1-human-gut-metagenome-genome-assembly--contig:-CS9-NODE-1657-length-17904-cov-5.433974_pt1 | contig 17904 bp, 20 predicted proteins | sample MGYA00242465_ERZ724012 | MGnify/ENA metagenome assembly ERZ724012 | reverse complement strand
AACGATCCTCATACAACCTACCTCCTATTTCTCAGACAGACGATCCCGCAGGCGATCAGCAGAAATGCCACCAGAAACATCAAAACCCCCACAGGAAAAACGGCCGCGATCAGGATGCCCAGTCCCAATGCCAGCGCACAGATGCCGATGATCATTCCGCCGCAGTTCCACCCTCTCATAGCAGGACCCCCTCTGCTTCAGTATATGGACGCAGGAAAAGCGGAGTGCATCGCACTCCGCTTTTTTGCTATTTCTTTTCCCACGCCTTCAGATCCTTCAGCTCCTCGTACAGACGGACATAGCTGCGGTGACGGCTGGGATGGATGTCCCCGTCCTTCACCGCCTGCAAAATGCGGCAGCCCTTTTCCTTGGTGTGGCTGCATCCCACGAAGCGGCACTGCCCCAGATAGGGTGCAAACTCCGGAAACGTCTCCGGCAGGTGTGCCTTCAGCTCCAGATCCATCTCCTGCGTGTCGAAGGAGGAAAAGCCCGGCGTATCAATGACCCATGTGTTGCCGCCTAGGGAGAACATCTCCACATGGCGGGTGGTATGGCGTCCACGGCCCAGCGCCTTGCTGACCTCGCCCACCGGCAGCGTCAGCTCCGGCAGCAGGGTATTCAGGATGCTGGACTTTCCCACGCCGGAATTCCCTGTAAAGGCATTCAGCTTGCCAGCTATTGCGGTACGCAGCGCATCCATGCCCTCCCCTGTTGCGGCGCTGAGACGCAGCACCTGTATGGCGGAATGGCGATAGATATCGTACAGCTCCTCTGCCGGGTCGAGGTCGCACTTGTTCAGGCACAGCAGCACCTGACAACCCTTCAGCGATGCGATGGCGGCAATGCGGTCGATGAGGTACGGCTCTGTCACCGGAATGGCGGCACTGGCGATGATGACCAGCTGGTCGATGTTGGCCGCAGCAGGTCGTAGGAACAGGTTCCGCCGAGGCTCCACTGCCTCCACGAAGCCCTCGCCTCCGCCCAGCTCGCGCACCTGTACCCAGTCGCCCACCAGCGGACTCAGCCCCTCGCGCCGGAATTTGCCGCGGGCGCGGCATTGCAGCACCTCCGCGCCGGTGTTCACATAATAGAAGCCGCTGAGGGCCTTCTCAATGCGCCCCCGGCTCAAAAGGTGATCTCCTGTGAGGGGGAGGACGCCACGGTGTTGTCGTTGATGCAGGTGAAGTAGGCGCGGACCAGAGAGCCCCGCCCCACCTGCCCGGTAAAGGTGTAGCTGGTCTTTTTCAGGTTGGAGCTGAGGTATTGGCTGTCCACGATCGCGCCGTCCTGCTCAAACTCCACCTTGATCATACCATCCATATCCTCCGGCAGCGAAAACTCCACCGTTTTGGTGCGGGTCACGATATCCTCCTCGCCGGTGCCGCTGACGGTAAAGACGATCTGCGTACCGCCCTCCACCTCCTCGCCAGGCTGGATGCTCTGGTCGGTGATCCGCCCCGTCTCCACGGCGGTGTACGGGTCGAACGCCGGCTGTCCCACGGTCAGTCCCATGTCCTGTGCGTCCTTAATGGCGACGGCAATATCCTGCCCCACAAAGGTGGGGACTGTCACCGTCTTGGGGCCGGTGCTGATATAGAGCGTGATCTTCTGTCCCTTTTTCAGCTGCTCGCCGGCCGCCGGCACGGTGGAGATCACGGTATCCTTGACGCGGGTATCGGAGTTCTGGCTCAAAAACTCCAGCTGCAGATCCAAATTCAGCTCCTGCAGCTCGATACGCGCCTGCCGGTACTCCTTACCGGTCATCTCCGGCATGGGGACCTTTTCTTCCTCCGCCGCCACATAGACCTCGATGACAAAATTGCTCTTACGGCTGCGTCCCGCCTCCGGAGACTGCTCGACGATCTGCCCCGCTGCATAGGTTTCCGAGCGCAGAGAACCCTTGACAACGATCTCGAAAACATCCTTTACGCCGTCCGCGAGCTGAGCATCCTCCACGGTCATCCCGCGCACATCGGGAACCTCATAGCTCTTGTCGTTGCCGGCGGGGCCAAAATCGCCCAAGATCAGCTTGAACAGCAGGAACACCAGCACCAGCGCCGCCGCGAAGATGCCCGCCATGATGGCGATGGACTTCTTATCCCGGAAGCGGAGATCCTCCTCCGGCTCGTCGCGGCGTACCTGTTCCGTCCGTTTTTTTACCGCGGTGGCCACCTGCGCCGTAGGAAGCGGCATCGTCGGCTCACTGTCCGGCTGCACCGCTGTCAATTCCTTGCGGATATAGTCCATATCCACGGTAGGATCCTTGCGGAATTTCTCCAGATCCTCCAGCATGGCGTCCGCCGTCGGATAGCGCTTGTCCGGGTCGCTGTTCATCGCCTTCATGCAGATCAGCTCCAGCGGCTCCGGAATGTCCGGGTCGATGTCCCGGGGCGCCAGCGGCACGGAGCTGAGGTGCTGGATGGCCACGGACACGGCGGAATCCCCCTCAAAGGGCAGCCGCCCGGTCAGCATCTCATACAGCACCACACCCGCGGAGTAGATGTCGGAGCGGGCGTCGATCCGGTCGCCCCGGGCCTGCTCCGGTGAGATATAGTGAACGGAGCCGAGGGCCTCCTGGGTCAGGGTCTGGCTGGCGTTGGCCAAGCAGGCGATGCCGAAGTCGGCCACCTTCACGCTGCCGTCCCGCAGCACCATGATGTTCTGGGGCTTGATGTCCCGGTGGATGATGCCCCGGCTGTGGGCGTGGCTCAAGCCGCGCATGATCTGGGTGATAAAGTGCAGGGATTCCCGCCAGTCCATGCGGCCCCGGCGCTCCATGTACTGCTTCAGGGTGATGCCGTCAATCAGCTCCATGACGATATATTCCGTCTCGCCGCTGGTGGACACGTCGTACACCGACACGATGTTGGCGTGAGACAGCTGCGCCACGGCGCGGGATTCATCCCGGAAGCGGCGGCGGAAATCGGCGTTCTCCGCCAGATCGCTCTTTAAGATCTTGACGGCCACCAGACGGTTCAGGCGATGACATCTGGCCTTATATACATTTGCCATGCCGCCGGAACCGATCAACTCCAGAATTTCATAGCGATCGTCCAGCATACGTCCTATGTATTGATCCATGTTGTCATCTCCTTCATTCGTTCATCAGCAGCACCGCTGTGATATTGTCCGGTGCGCCGCGCCGCAGCGATATCTGCAGCAGGTGATCCAGACAGCTCTCGATGTCGCCGTCGTGAAGCACCTCAAAAAGCATCTCCTGATCAGAGACGGTGTTGACCAGCCCGTCGGTACACAGCAGGATGAAATCCCCCTGCCTCCACGGCACGGAAAAGCTGTCGGCCTGTACCTGTGCGTCCGGCCCCAGCGCCCGGGTGATGAGATTGCGGTTGGGGTGACGGCGCGCCTCCTGCGGCGTGATATCGCCCTTCTCCACCATATTCTCCACCACAGAGTGATCCCGCGAGATCTGCCGGATATCCTCCGCCGTGATGTAGTAGGCGCGGCTGTCGCCGATGTTGCCCACCATCACAAGATCCTCCCGCGCCAGTGCGCAGACCAGTGTGGTACCCATGTGCTGGTAGTCCGCATTCTTGGCAGCCTCGCGGCGGATGGCATCGTTGGCCAGAGAGATGGCGTACAGCATCGCCTGCCGCAGCTGCTCCTCCTCGGCGTTCTCCTGCAGAACCGCCCGCAGCTCCTTTTCAAACTGCTCCACAGCGATGCTGCTGGCGATGCGGCCCCCGTTGGTGCCGCCCATACCATCGCAGACCACCGCTGCGCTGTAGCTGCCCACCGTAAACGCCGCATAGGCGTCCTGGTTCTCACTGCGTACCAATCCGGTGTTGGTAATGCCCCACATTTTCATCACAGGCCGCTCCTTCCCTGCTCCTCCATGGCCTTGCGCCGCAGCTGGCCGCAGGAGGCGTCGATATCGCCGCCGAGACTGCGCCGCACCGTGGCGGTCACGCCATGGGATTCCAGACGCTTCTGAAACGCGGCAATGCGGCGGCTGGGCTTGTAGGGGCTCTCCACCACATCGTTCAGCGGGATCAGATTTACATGGCCCGGCATACCCCGCAGCTTTTTGGCGATCAGGTCTGCCTGCCAGTCGTTGTCGTTGACGCCGTCGATCATGGCGTACTCAAAGCTGATACGCCGGCCCGTCCGCTGGAAATAGCGGTGGCAGGCGTCGAACAGCAGCTCCACGTCATAGGCCCGGTTCACCGGCATGATGCGGCTGCGGGTCTCGCTGTCCGGCGCGTGCAGCGACACGGACAGCGTTAACTGCAATTCCTTCTCCGCCAGCGCGTCGATGCCCGGCACCACGCCGCAGGTGGACAGGCTGATATGCCGCATCCCGATGTTCATGCCGTCGGGGTGATTCACCAGCTCCAGAAAACGCAGCACGTTTTCCATGTTGTCCAGCGGCTCACCGATGCCCATCAGCACGATATTCGATACCTCCCGCCCGGAGTCCAGTTGGGTGAACAGCACCTGATCCAGCATCTCCGAGGGGCGCAGATCCCGCACCTTACCGGCGATGGTGCTGGCGCAGAACGCGCAGCCCATGCGGCAGCCCACCTGCGACGAAATGCACACGGTGTTGCCGTGGTGGTACTGCATCAGCACCGTTTCGATACAGTTGCCGTCAGACAGCTCCCACAGGTACTTGATGGTGCCGTCCAGCCGGGACTCCTGCTTCCGCGCCACCATAGGCGCCATGATAAAGCAGAGCTCCCTACGGTATTCGAGATTGCAGTTCTTGACTGTATTTCTGTACTGTGCTCTGCCGATCTTTAACTGCAATTCGTTTTCCGCCAGCTTTTCCCGCAGCGGCTTGGAGAGGTTCGTCATATCCTCAAAGGATGTGACGCCCCGGTGCAGCCATGTAAAGACCTGCTTGGCGCGGAACGCCGGCTCCCCCAGCTCCTTGAGGAACCGGGCAAGCTCCTGCTGGGTCATGGATTTGATATCGGTCATAAAAGCTCCTCGCTTATTTCTTGCGCATCCGGCAGATATAGAATCCATCTGTGCCGTAGCGCTGAGGCCACAACGTCAGCTGTCCGCAGCAGCCGCCGATGGGCTGCGGCAGAGAAAAGGGTTCCATCTCAAAGTCCGGGTGTGTATCCAAAAATGCCGTGGTGACGCCCTCGTTTTCCTCCGGCAGCACCGTACAGGTGGAGTACACCAGCACGCCGCCGGGCCGCACATAGGCGGCTGCGTTGTCCAGAATGGCGCTTTGGATGGCCGGCAGCTCCGCCAGCTCCTTGGGGTCCTTATAGCGGATATCCGGCTTCTTCCGGATGATGCCAAGTCCTGAGCAGGGTACATCCGCCACCACAAGGTCGGCGGCGTTTTCCCACGCAGCGTGGCGCTCCCGCCCGTCGGCCAGCGCCGTGCGGACGGAGTGGATGCCAAGGCGCTCCGCGCCCCGCTCAATGAGCGACAGCTTGTGGGGGTGGACATCGCAGGAGAGGATCTCTCCCCTATCCTTCTGATCAATGGCCAGCGCAAAGGATTTGCCGCCCGGTGCGGCGCACATATCCAGCACCTGATCCGTCTCTCCCGGCGCTGCTACCGTCGCCACCAGACGGGCGGCGGCGTCCTGCACGGTGAAGTGTCCCTCCGTAAAGGCGGGCAGACGCTCTAAGTCGCCGGTGGCGGACACCTCAAAGCAGCCCGCCAGCCACGGGTGGGCGCGTACCGTCACACCGGCGGCCCGCAGCTCCTTCTCCAGCTCCTCCGCCGTGATCTTCAGCGTGTTGGTCTGGATGGTGGTGGGGACGATCTCGTTGTTCATCCGGAGATAGTCCTCCGTCTCCTCTGCGCCCACCACGTCGATGAGGCGGCGCACCAGCCACTTGGGGTGGCTGTATCGCACGGACAGATAATCCGCCGTCGTGCCTTGGGGCAGCGCCGGCATATCCATCCAGTTGGCGACGAACTTCCGCAGCACCGCGTTGACCATACCGGCAGCCTTGGGGCGGCCCCAGCGCTTGGTCATCTCCACCGCCTCGTTGACGGCGGCGCGGTGGGGGATCTTATCCATAAACAGGATCTGATACCCGCCGATCCGCAGAATGTTCAGTATCACCGGCTCCAGACGGTGAGGCTTTTGGCTGCACCAGCAGCCGATATAGTAGTCCAGCAGACCGCGGTTCTGGATAACGCCGTAAGCAAGGCGTGTGCAAAGCGCCGCCTCCCGGCTGTCCAGTCCGTTTTTCGCAATGGTGCGCTTCAAGCTGCCGTCCGACCACGCATTGGCGCGGCTGACCTGCATCAGCACCTCCAGCGCCGTGTCACGGGCGCTGCTTCGCTGCATCTCGCTCATGCGTCCACCTGCACGGGATGACCCCGCAGATAGTCGGCCGCCGCCATGCGCTTGCCGCCCTCCGCCTGTAACTCCAGAATGCGGAGCAGCAGCCCGTCGCCGCAGGCGATGGCGAGCCCCTGCTTCCCGGCCTCGGCGATCTTACCGGCAGCCAGCGCCGTCTTGCCGCCCACGGCAGTGCGGTAGACCTTCACGTTCTTCCCGTCCAGCGTCATGGACGCGCAGGGCCACGGAATGAGACCGCGCACCTGGTCGTGAAGCTGCCGGGCGCTTTTGGAGAAGTCCAGCGGCGACAGGCTGCGGTCCAGCATGGGCGCGTAGGTGTAGGCGCTGTGATCCTGCGGCAGCCGGACGGCGGTGCCCTCATGCAGCCGTTCCACCGCTTCGGCCAGTGCGTCCGCCCCCAGTGCCGCCAGCCGTGCCGTCAGCATCTGCGCGTCCTCATCGGGGTCGATGGCCGTCTCGCGGCAGAGGATCACGTCTCCGGCGTCCAGCTCCTTGGCCATATACATGATGGTGACGCCGGTGACGCTGTCCCCATTGAGGATCGCCCAGTTGATAGGCGCCGCGCCCCGGTATTTCGGCAAAATAGAGGAATGCACGTTGATAGAGCCGTAGGGCGGCGTGTTCAAAATATCCTCCGGCAGTATCCTGCCGTAAGCCGCCACCACGATCAGCTCCGGCGCCAGCTTCTCCACGAGGCGCAGCGCCTCGCCGTCCCGCAGCTTCACCGGCTGGTACACGGGGATGCCAACTGTCAAGGCATATTCTTTCACAGGAGAAAACGCCATTTTATGCCCTCGGTTTTTGGGCTTGTCCGGCTGGGTGAACACGCCGCACACGTCGTGGCCGTCCTCCACCAGCCGCTTCAGGGACGTCACGGCAAAGTCGGGCGTACCCATAAACAGTATTCTCATTCGTCCTCGTCTCCGTTCTCCGCCTCGCACTGGCGGATGTACGCCTCCAGCTCCTCCTCGGTCAGCAGGTGATCCGTATGCTCCACGAACAGATGGCCGTCCAGATGCTCGATCTCGTGGCAGAAGCAGCGGGCGGTCAGTCCCTCGTCCTCCACCTCGAACCAGTCGCCGTTCCGATCCTGTGCCCGGACGCGGACGATCTCCGGGCGGGTGACCTCACCGTATTTCCCGGGAACGCTGAGGCAGCCCTCCAGACCGGTCTGCTCACCCTCGGTGCGGATGATCTCCGGATTCACCAGCTCGATGAGCTGCTCCTCCTCGTCCAGCACCACGCAGACACGGCGCAGCACGCCGACCTGCGGGGCGGCCAGACCCACGCCGCCGGATTCGGCCAGCGTGTCCGCCAGATCGTCCAGCAGCGTATGCAGACGGCCGTTAAAGTCCGTCACCGGACGGCACACCTTGGTCAGGCAGGGTTCTCCCTGTAAAGCAATTTTCCTTAACGCCATTGTTCTTACCTCGCTTTTTCAGAGTCAATCCATCAGATTGCAGTCGGTATAGATGTGCAGGCGGCGGTTTTCACCCCGCTGCGCGAACTCTCTCATAAATGCGCTCAGCAGCTCCCGAAGCTGCCGGTCGTTGCGGCCCAGCACCATGGTGCGGTAGCGGTAGCTGCCGTTCACCTTGACCACCGGAGCAGGCGCCGGCCCCAGTATTTGCAGCTCCATGGCGCTGTACGGCGGCTTCTGCGCCGCCTGCCGTAAACTGCGGGTCAGCAGGTCGAGCGCCTGCCGCACGGCGTTTTCCTCCTGCCCCGTCACCGTCACGGTGAACTGGTCGGCAAAGGGCGGGTCTCGCCGCAGCTTCCGAAGCTGGATCTCCGCGTCATAGAACCGCTGATAATCCTGCTGCGCCGCCGCTTGGATCACGTCGTTTTGGGGCGTGTAGGTCTGGATCACGGCTCGTCCCGCCTTGCTACCCCGTCCGGCCCGCCCGATCACCTGTGTCAGCAGATTGAAGGTGCGCTCCGCCGCCCGGTAGTGATCCACATACAGCGACGTGTCCGCGCCGAGGACGCCCACCAGCGTCACATTTTCAAAATCCAGTCCCTTGGCCACCATCTGCGTTCCCAGCAGGATAGGCACCCGCTTCTCCTCAAACTCCCGCAGGATGGCCTCGTGTCCCACGGATACGGTGTCCGCGTCCATCCGCAGCAGCGCCGTGCCGGGGAAGATCCGATGCAGCTCCTCCTCCACCCGCTGGGTGCCAACACCGATGTGCTTGAACTGTCCGCCGCATTCGGGACAGACCTCCGGCGCTTTTTCGGAATAGCCGCAGTAGTGGCACATCAGCCGTCCGTTGGCGCTGTGGTAGGTAAGGTACACGCTGCAACGCGGGCATTTGGGTACATAGGTACACTGGGGACACAGCAGCTGGCGGCTGCTGCCCCGCCGGTTGAGAAACAGAATACTCTGCTCCCCGGCCGTCAGATTTTTTTGTAATTCCTCATAGAGCGGCCAGCTGATGATGCCGTTCCGCCCTTCCCGCAGCTCCTGCCGCAGATCCGCTATGATGACCTGCGGCAACGCCTGCCGGTTGTAGCGCTGCCGCAGCAGCGCCTTCTGATAGTCGCCCTTTTCCGCCCAGTACGCCGTCTCCACCGTAGGGGTAGCGGAACCCAGCAGCAGCCGCGCGCCCTCTTGCAGACAACGGTATTTGGCGATGTCCCGGGCGTGGTAGCAGGGTGACGTCTCCGACTCATAAGAGCCCTCCTGCTCCTCATCCATGACGATGAGGCCGATATCCCGCAGCGGCGCGAATACCGCTGACCGGGTTCCCAGCACAATGTGTGCCTCGCCCCGGCGGATGCGCTTAAACTGGTCATACCGCTCTGTCAGGCGCAGACCGCTGTGCAGCAACGCCACCTCGTCCCCGAAATACGCGGTAAAGCGCGCCATCATCTGGGGCGTCAGCGCGATCTCCGGCACCAGGATCATCACGGACCTGCCGCGGTGCAGCAGCTCCTGCGCCAGCCGGATATAGACCAGCGTTTTGCCGCTGCCGGTCACACCTTGCAGCAGCGTGACGCCCGCTTTCCCGGACAGCGCCTGCTGCAAAATGTCCTCATAGACCTGCTGCTGCTCGTCATTTAATGTAATGGCTTCTGCCTTTACAGCATACTGCTTTTCAGTAATACGGTACGCTTCCTGCTCCCGCAGGGATACGGTGCCGTTCAGCGCCAGCAGCTCCACCGTCTTGCGGGACGCGCCGGTGAAATAGCACAGGTCGTGCATCCCCGTTTCGCCGTTTTGCGCCAGAAACGCCACCACCTCGCGCTGGCGGCGGGCGGTCTTTCCCACCAGCTCCAGCGCCAGCTCCACCGGCACCGCCAGCTTTGCAAACACATCCACCTTGTCCCGCACCTTGCGGCGAGACTCCGTCTCGCCGCAGAGCGTCCCCGCCTTTTCCATGTGCCGCAGCAGCAGCGCCGTATCATCGCCAAGTGCCTGCGTCAGAGCTTCCGTTTCAATCGGCCCATCCAGTAAGAGGCGGCATACCGCCGCCTCCTTTTCCGGCAGCGTCTCCGGCAGCACGTCCCTTGCCAGACGCCACATCTCCCGGTAACGGTACCACACCGCCGCAGGCAGGATGGTGTGCAGAGCGTCGTAGAACGTGCAGAAATACCGCTGCCGCATCCACAGCGCCAGCCGTATTTCCTTCTCCGACACCACCGGCTCCGCGTCCAGCAGGGTACGCACCGTTTTCAGGGGCTTGTCCGGTACGCCCTCCCCCGTTGCCAGGATCACCGCCTCGCTGAGACGGTTTCCCCTGCCAAAGGGTACCAGCACACGACAGCCCACCTGCCCACCCACATCGCGGGGCAGCAGGTAGTCGTACACCTTGTCGATGGCGTAGGGCGCCGCCTGCACGGCCGCCTTGGCGATCACAGCCATGTCAGATGTTCTCTTCCTCGATGACGGGATTGGCCACGAACTTGCCCTCCGCCACCTCATTGATGGCCTCGGTCACGGGCTTTTCCTCCAGATGCTCGCCCTTGGCCTCGGCCTCGGCGGCGATCTGGCGGGCGCGGCGCGCCACCACATTCACCATCATATAGCGGTTGGGGATATACTCCGTCAGTTTGTTCATTGCAGGATACAGCATCATAATAATCACATTTCCTTTCCGTTGAGAATGTATTCCATACGCTCGGCGGGCTTGCAGTGCTCGGCGCACAGGATCGCGCGCAGCTCCTCCACTGCCTGCTCCACCGTATCGTTGATGACAAAATAGTTGTAGTCGCTGGCGTTCTTCAGCTCCACCTGCGCCCGGAGCAGACGCTTCTGCACCTTCTCCGGTGTGTCTGTGCCGCGGGCGGTGAGGCGGCGCTCCAGCTCCTTCCAGCTGGGGGGTGCGATGAAGATCCGTACCGTCTCCGGTCGTTTGGCGCAGACCTGCGCCGCGCCCTGGATCTCGATGTCGAGGATCACGTCCTTGCCCTGCTCCATGGCCTCGTCCACATATTTTTTCGGTGTGCCGTAGAAGTTGCCCACATACTCGGCATACTCCAGAAACGCATCGCCCTCGATCATCTCGCGGAAGCGATCCGCGTGGATGAAGTGGTAGTCCACGCCGTCCCGCTCCCCCTCACGAGGTGCGCGGGTGGTGGCGGACACGGAAAAATACAGATCGTCCCGTCCCGCAAACAGGGCGTGTAGCACCGTGCTCTTACCCACGCCGGAGGGCCCGGAAATGATGAAGGTCTTTCCTCTTTTGTTCAATACTTATTCCTCCTCTGCCAGATCTTTCACCGTCAGACCAAGACGGGGCGCCATTTTTTCCGTGCTGAGCGCCGACAGCACCACATGGTCGCTGTCCATGATAAATACGGACGCCGTTTTACGCCCAAATGTGGCGTCGATGAGCATACCGCGATCCCGTGCCTCCTGCACCAGACGCTTGACCGGCGCGGAGTCGGGGCTGACCACGGCGATGAGCCGTTCGGCAGAGATCAGGCTGCCGAAGCCGATATTGACAAGCTGCATGGCTCAGCCCTCACTCGATGTTCTGGATCTGCTCGCGGATCTTCTCCACCTCGGCCTTCATGTTCACCACGTCCTGTGCGATGGTCAGGTCGTTGCACTTGGAGCCGATGGTGTTGCACTCGCGGTTGATCTCCTGCACCAGAAAGTCCAGCTTCCGGCCGACCGGGATATCCCCCGCCAGCATGGTACGCAGCTGGGCCATGTGGCTGTGCAGCCGCACCGTCTCCTCGTCCACCGCCACCTTGTCGGCAAAGATCGCCGCCTCGGTGAGGATGCGGGACTCGTCGATGGTGGCGGATTGCAGCACCTCCATCATCTTGGTCTCCAGCCGCTGGCGGTAAGCTGCCACCGTCTCCGGGGAGCGCTGCTCCACGCGGCCCACCGTCTCCTCGATGGTATCGGCGCGGCTGCCCACGTCCTCGGCCAGCTTTGCGCCCTCTACGGCGCGCATCTCGTTGTAGGATGCCAGCGCGCTGTCCAGCACGGCGCAAATATCGGCGGCGATGGCGTCCACATCCTCCTCCGCCTTGGTAACGGTCAGCACATCGGGGAATTTTGCCAGCATATCCGGCGTGATGCTCCCCTCCAGACCAAAGGACTCCTTCAGACGCGTCAGCGCCTCGTAGTAGCCGCGAGCCAGCGCCTCGTTGACGGAAACCACCGTCTCATCGGCACCGGTGGCATCGATGGTGACGAACACATCCACCTTGCCCCGGGACACCGCCTTCTGCACGCGGGTCTTGATGGCGTCCTCGGCAAAAATATACGCACGGGGCATCTTCACGGTGCAGTCCAGATAGCGGTTGTTGACGGAGCGTACCTCCACCGTGATATCGCGGCCGCCGCGCATCTCGCGGGCGCGGCCGTAGCCGGTCATACTTCTGACCACTCGATCATCTCCTTCGTTTTATTGGGAAAAGAGAGGCAGCGCCTCTCCTGTGTCAGCAAAAGCAAACGGGTACGCCCAGTGCGTTGCAGCACAGGCTGATGCCGCACAGCCGCAGGCAGTCGGTGTTGTCGCAGCCACCGGTGGTGACGCTGCCGTAGCCGGCGGGACGGTAGGTGCTCTGACGACCCTCCGCCATATCCAGCGCCTGCTGGTACTCCGGCTCGTCGGGATCCATCTGCACCGCCGTCTGAAAATACTGCCGCGCCTCGTCCAGCCAGCCCCGCCGGGTGCAGATCACGCCCTTGAGGAAGTTCCACTCCGCATCGTGGTCGGTCTGGGCGTTCAGCAGCTCCTCCGCAAGGTTCAGATTTCCCTGTGAGATGGCCATGCGCACACGCTGGAGCCGCGTGGCGCCGGTACCGTAGGGCGAGGAATAGCCCGTGCCGTAGCCCGGTCTGTACCCGCCGTAGCCCGCTGCGCCCGCCGTACCGCTGTATCCGCCGCCGTTCCGGGCGGCCTTGCGCTGGCTCTGGATGCTCTCGTAGGCCTCGTTGATCTCCTTCATGCGCTCCTGCGCCAGATCCGCCAGCGGGTTATCGTGGTAATTGTCCGGGTGGTATTTCCGCGCCAGATCTCGATAGGCTTTCTTCACTTCATCGTCCGTCGCGGTGCTGGGTACACCCAGCACCTGATAGGGATCACGCATCGTTGGTGTCCGCCTTTCGTATAGCTTGTCTCTCTCGTCTCCGTCGGTGGAACGTGCCGTTCAGCACGGCGGCGCCCACCAGATATAGTCCCTCATAGACGGTGGCGCGGATCACCGGCGTATACACGCCGAAGTCCGCCAGCTCAAACGCCGCCGCCATAGCCCGTACCGAGCCGTCCAGTGTGGCGGCAAACTGCTGCCGTCCCTCCGCCGTCAGTGCGCCGTTCTCCAGGGGAAAACGCAGCGTCAGCGGGTTATAGCTGCTGGTGCGCAGGTCGTCCGCCAGGTCGTCCGCCGCGTCCACCAGATAGACCCAGCGGCCCAGATGGTACAGGAGCTGCTCCGTTACACGGCGCTTCACCGGGTCTGCGATGTGTTGGGCGGCGCCGGCCAGCAGCGCCGCAAACGTATCCGCCGGACGGTCCAGAGACGGGCATTTTTCCTTTTCCAGCGCCGCCAGCGCCGTCAGGTGCCGCTGTGTCTCCTTGTCAAAATCCGGCTGTCGTCTCTGCGCCTTGCGATAGGCCCGACCCAGCAGCAGTGCGGCTGCTCTGTACTTCAAGCCCTTGAAAAAGCCGTGGTCGGCGATGCCGTCTTGTACCTGCCACCATGTCAGGATCACGCTCATATCGGCTGCCACATCCATGGCGGCGTCGCTGCAGGCACACCGCCGCTTCCGGACGGGGTGGACGGCGCACCGCTTTTCGCAGGTGCCGCCGCCCTCCGACAGGAGCATAGCCAGAAATGTCAGGTCATAGTTGAGGATCATCCGTCCCACCGCGCCGTACCGCTTACCCAGCGTATGGCACAGGCCGCAGTAGGCGGCTTGGAACGTCTGCCGTTCCTCCTCCGTCAGCCGGTCATTCGAGGGCCGTACATATCCGAACATCCGTCAGAACAGCCGCAGGATGGTGTAGGTCAGGCTCTCGTTTTTCCGTGCGTGGCGGTCATAGAACACGCTGGGCAGGAAGAACAGGGCCGCCGCCGCCAGCGCCGTGACATAGCGCCAGTTTTCCGTCATCATCCCCTCTGTCAGGAAATATCCCAGCAGGAAGCCCACCACGGGCAGCAAATACACCAGCGCCACCACGCCCAGCAGCTTTTTGGTGCTGCTCTCCACCACGACCTTGTCGCCCGGCTGGGCGTCGGCATTATTCTTCGCCCGGGCGCGGATGGCCGCGCCCGTCATGCCGCATCCGGCGCATTCCTCGCAGTCGTGTCCGCAGGCGGACTTGCGGGGTACGGAGATCTCCGCATACCCACCGGGCAGCAGCTTTTCCACTGTTGCGATCTGTGTCATTTTTTACCTCCGCGCCAGCCTTACGGTTTCTTCACCGGCTGGCTGTCTGTATCCGCAGGCGGCTCCGGCGCCACGTCGGTGATATACACCGTCACCTCGTAGCTGCCCTTCACCGTCACATCCTTATAGCCGCTGACCGTCACCGTTACCGGCACACGGTAGCTGCCCGTTTCCGTCACTCCGCTGAGATCCGCCGTGGCTGTCAGCGCGGAGTCGTCCAGCTTCTCCAGCTCCTCGCTGAGACCCCACAGCCGCACATCCAGTTGTTCGGTGATCTCCGCGTACAGGCCGTCCGGCACATTGGTGTAGCTGAAGCTGTTCACCGTGACGGTCTTTTCCTCGATGCCCTCCATGGAGATCTCCACGGTGGCTACCTCGTTGCTGTTGGCCAGCCAGGTGCCGTCCGGCGCCGTGACCACATAGCTGTTCTGCTGCCAGAGCTCAAGATCCTCGATATACAGGGTGGCCAGCACGATCTCGTTGATATTCTCCAGCACATCCGCCTCACCGATGAGCCGCACACTGGTGGGCGTAACGGTGGTCTTGATGCTCTGCGCGGCTGCACCCGGCACCCCGGACAGCTTCACTACCAGACTGACCTCCTTGGTGGTCAGCACAGGCACCTTGGCCTGGATCAGACTGGCGCTGGTGCGGATGCTGCTGTTATCCACAGGGTTGTCGTCATTGTCGTAGAGCTGCACGCCCTCGGTCTTGATGACCGACCTTGTTGCGTCGGTGATATCCACCGTCAGCTTGGCATAGGCCACGTTCAGCAGGTCGTCCCGCTGACCGCGCAGCACCAGCTTGACGGGGTCAAGCACCAGATCACCGGTAAAGTAGCCCTCGGCCACCTCGCCGGTCACTGTGCAGTCCACCGGTACCTCCTTGGTGTACAGCTCACCCACCGTGACCGTCACCTTGTACTTGCTGGCCCAGTCCACCGACAGGGCGGAGGCCTGTACGCCATCGGGATAGACCACATCCCACCGCAGGGTGTGGACGCCCACGGAATCGATGCCGGACGTGCTGGCCACCAGCCGCACAGTGTCCTTGCCTATCTTGACAAGCTCCCGCTTGGGACCCTTGATGGTCAGATCCACCGTGGTATCGTAGCCGGACAGGAGCATCAGATTCTTGTCCGCCAGTGTAGTAGACTCGCCGGAAAACTCCACCGGGATATCGCGGATGGTCTTTGTGCGGTCGGGTGCTTTCTCCACGTCCACATAGACCCACACGGCGATGGCAACCAGAATGGAGATGATGACCTGCAGCGCTTTCTTCTGGCTGAAGCCGGTCTTCTCATTGTTCTGTTCCATTGTCGCCCTCCTTCCTGCGCAGACCCAGCACCTCCGCCAGACTGCGGCGCGGCTTGTCCTCCGGTTCCTCCGGCTGCGGCATCAGCTCGTTGCGCAGCAGCTTGGACAGTGTCTCGGGCACCAGGTGACGCTTGAGCATACCGCCCACCGCCACGGAGATGGAGCCTGTCTCCTCCGACACAATGACCACCACAGCGTCGGAGTTCTCGCTCATGCCGATGCCGGCCCGGTGCCGCATTCCCAGATCGCGGCTGAGGTTCACGTTCTTGGACAGCGGCAGCATACAGCCCGCGCCCAGAATCCGTCCGTGCCGGATGATGACAGCGCCGTCATGCATGGGTGCCTTCACGAAGAAGATGTTCTTCAGCAGCTCGGAGGACACGGCGGCATCCAGCGTTGTGCCGCTGCGCACCATATCGTCCAGCAGAATGTGCCGCTCGAACACGATGAGCACGCCCGTCTTGGTCTTGGCCATCTCGCTGCAGGCGATGACCGTCTGGTCGATGGCCTTTTCCAGCTCCGTCTGCTGCTGCACCGGTGTAAACGCCTGCAGCAGCCGGATATTCCGGCTGCCCAGCTTCTCCAGGATCTGGCGGATCTCCGGCTGGAACAGGATGATGAGGGCCAGAATGCCCACCTGCACCATGTTGCCCAGAATATAGGCGATGCCGTACAGGTGGAAGATCTCCGACAGCCACAGTGCCAGCAGGAAGATCACCACGCCCTTGAGGATGTTCTCCGCCCGGGTGCTCCTCACCAGATCCAGCAGCTTATAGACGAGGAACGCGATGATGATCACGTCCAGAATGTCCGTAAACCGCACCAGTAATAAGTAATTCCCAATCTTTTCTAAAAATGCCAGCACTGTCTCCATACCGTCAACCTTCCTGTATCAGACAAAAACTTCGCATAAAAATAGATGCTATCATTATATAAAAAATATTGGGAAAATGCAACAAAAAAATATTGGTGAAACCTTGCAATTTAACGAACCGCCCGCCGCAGTATGGCGGCAAAGCGCGCCGCCTCGCAGGGCGTGTTGAAAGCGGACATACTCAGTCGGATGGTGCCGGTTTCCAGCGTCCCCGCCGTGCGGTGTGCAAGGGGCGCACAGTGCAGACCCGCCCGCACGGCGGCTCCCTGCGCCGCCAGACGCTCCCCCAGCTCCTCGCAGTCCCAGCCGTCGACGCGGAAGCTGAGAACGCCCGTTTGATGAGCAAAGTCCCTGTTCCGGAACAGCTCCACGCCGTCGATCTCCTCCAGCAGCTCCGCCGCGTGCATGGCAAGATGCCTCTCGTGATCGGCGATGCGCCGGATCCCTGTCTCCCGGACGAAGCGCAGCCCCTCTAATAAGCCGGCGATACCGGGCATATTGTGGGTCCCCGCCTCCAGCCGGTCGGGCAGCGCCTCCGGCATATGCTGCAAAAGGGACTGGGTGCCGGTGCCGCCCTCCAGCAGCGGCGCGGCCTCGCCGTCGCCGCAGAGCAGCAGACCCGTCCCCTGGGGGCCGTACAGCCCCTTGTGTCCCGGCATGGCGATAAATGCCGCCCCCAAATCACGCAGGGAGATGGGCAGCATCCCCGCCGACTGGGAGGCGTCCAGCACGAAGGGGACGCCTCGTTTTCGGCAGGCTGCGGCGATGCCCTCCGCCGGCAGACGGTAGCCGAACACATTGGAGACGTGCGTGCAGACCACCGCGTCCGCACCGGCATCCAGCGCCTGCTCAAACTCCGCCAGCATCGCCTCCGGCCGAAAGAGCGGTGTGTCTACCACCGTCAGTTCCACATTGGGAATGCCGTGGAGCGGTCTTGTCACCGCGTTGTGCTCATACCCGGAGATGATGACCCGGCTCCCCGGCTTTACCAGCGTTTTGATGGCGATGTTCAGCCCGTGGGTGGCGTTGGCGGTGAATACAACCCTTGCCGGATCGTCCACGCCGAACAGCTCCGCCGCCAGACTGCGGCACTGAAAATCCGTCTCCTCTGCTAACCGCGTGGCGGGATAGCTGCCCCGCCCCGGCGAGCTCATGGCCGCCACCGCATCGTACATAGCACGGCGCACACGCTCCGGCTTTTGCAGCGTTGTCGCACCGGCGTCCAGATAGATCATACCTCCACCTCACTATATCCATGCCCCTGCCGCCGAAACACGCGCAGGGGTGCAAAACCAAGACCACGCAGCAATTCCGCTGCCTCCTCCGCTGCCCGGCGACCCTGCATACGCAGCACATAGCCGCAGCCGCTGCCGCTCAGTCCTACCGGCGAACGGCCCATGGCAGCGTGATATCCGTTCTGTGCCAATACCTGCATCATGCGCTGGGCGTGCGTGACGGAACGGGAGGTCAGCAGATATTCCTCCATATCGCACCTCCTCACACGCCATTTTATGCACCAGTGCTGGGAATCAAGGATCTGCGCACGGACAAGAGGATTGATTTC
>ENA-UONY01001656-UONY01001656.1-human-gut-metagenome-genome-assembly--contig:-CS9-NODE-1656-length-17905-cov-6.369244_pt1 | contig 17905 bp, 13 predicted proteins | sample MGYA00242465_ERZ724012 | MGnify/ENA metagenome assembly ERZ724012 | reverse complement strand
GGTTTGAGGATAAAGTTGATGAGCTTATTGGGAACGTTGATCGTTTTAACAATCTCCATGCCTTCCACGTAGCCCGCAATCTTCTTATCCGCGAGCGCAGCCGCGGAGACGACCTCCACGGTGCTGTCCGCCGGAACAACAACGGTGCTGCGAAGCTTGCCGTTGACCTGCACGGCGATCGTCTTTTCGGTATCGACCATCTTCGCTTCGTCATGCTCCGGCCACTCGGCCTCGCTCGCGAGTCCTTCAAAGCCCTGAATCTGCCAGAGCTCTTCGCAGATATGCGGCGCGAACGGAGAGAGAAGCTGGAGAAGCACGCGGATATCGCCGCGGCTCGGCTTCTTCGAATAGAACTGATTGACGAGCGACATGAGCTGCGCAATGGCGGTATTGAACTTCATCTCGTCAATATCGGAGCTCACCTTCTGGATGGCGCGGTGGATTTCCTTCTCGTTGTCCTTGGAGATCTCGTCGCCGGTGAGAGGCTCGCTCGCAAGATTCCACACACGATCCAGGAAGCGGCGGCAGCCCGCCACGGCGTTGCTCGACCACGCGGCGGCCTTCGTGAAGTCGCCGATGAACATGATGTACACGCGCAGCGTATCCGCACCGTACTGCTCGACGATATCGTTCGGGTTTACCACGTTGCCGCGGGACTTGGACATCTTCTCGCCGCCCTCGCCGAGGATCATGCCGTGGCTCGTGCGCTTGGCATACGGCTCTTTCGTCGGGACAAGCCCCTCATCATAGAGGAACTTGTGCCAGAAACGGGAGTAGAGCAGGTGGAGCGTCGTGTGCTCCATGCCGCCGTTGTACCAGTCCACGGGAGACCAGTATTTGAGCGCTTCGGGGCTTGCAAACGCCTCTTTGTTATGGGGATCCATATAGCGCAGGAAATACCACGAGGAACCCGCCCACTGGGGCATCGTGTCGGTCTCGCGCTGTGCTGCACCGCCGCACTTCGGGCAGGTCGTGTTGACCCAGTCGGTGATCTTGGAAATGGGCGATTCGCCGTCATCCGTCGGCTCATAGCTCTCCACCTGTGGGAGGAGAAGCGGAAGCTGATCCTCCGGCAGCGGCACCCAGCCGCACGTCGGGCATTTTACCATCGGGATGGGCTCGCCCCAGTAACGCTGGCGGGAGAAGACCCAGTCGCGCAGCTTGAAGTTTGTCTTGGGATGGCCGATGCCCTCGTCCGTGACCCACTTCTTCATGGCGGGGATGGCGTCCTTCACGGTCATGCCGTTGAGGAAGCCGGAATTCACCATGATGCCGGTATCATCCTTAAGCGTGAAAGCTTCCTTGGTGATATCGCCGCCCTGCACGACCTCGATAATCGGCAGGCCGAACTTTGTGGCGAACTCCCAGTCACGCTGGTCGTGGCCGGGAACGCCCATGACAGCGCCGGTGCCGTAGCTCATGAGCACATAGTCCGAGACGAAAATGGGGATTTCTTCCTTCGTCGCCGGGTTGATTGCGTGAACGCCTTCCAGCCGCACGCCGGTCTTATCCTTGTTGAGCTCGCTGCGCTCAAAATCGGACTTATGCGCAGCCTCCTCGCGGTAGGCCGCCACGGCGTCCCAGTTGGAGAGCTTATCCTTCCAGGTGTCGAGGATCGGGTGCTCCGGGGAGAGAACCATATACGTAACGCCGAAGAGCGTGTCGCAGCGGGTGGTGTACACCGTGAGAGAATCGCCAAGCGTCGTGCCGAAGGTGAGCTCTGCGCCCTCGCTGCGGCCGATCCAGTTGCGCTGCTGAATCTTTACGCGCTGGATGAAGTCCACATCGTCCAGATCGTCAATCAGGCGGTCGGCGTACTTCGTGATGGCAAGCATCCACTGGCTCTTCTCGCGGCGGACGACCGGGCTGCCGCAGCGCTCGCACACGCCGTCCACAACCTCTTCGTTCGCAAGCACGCATTTGCAGCTTGTGCACCAGTTGACCGGCATGGAGGCTTTATACGCGAGTCCCTTCTTGTACATCTGCAGGAAAATCCACTGCGTCCACTTGTAGTATTCGGGGTCGGTCGTATCCACAACGCGATCCCAGTCAAACGAGTAGCCGAGCATGTGCAGCTGCTTTTCAAAGTTGGCAATATTCTGCTTTGTTACGATGGACGGATGTACATGATTCTTGATGGCATAGTTTTCCGTCGGCAGACCGAAAGCGTCGTAGCCGATGGGGAAAAGAACATTGTAGCCCTGCATGCGCTTGCGGCGGCAGATGACATCCATCGCCGTGAACGGGCGCGTATGGCCAACGTGCAGTCCCTGTCCGGACGGATACGGAAACTCGATCAGGCCGTAAAACTTCGGCTTGTCCGAACCGGTGACGGCCTTGCCGCACTTATGCTCTACCCAATATTTTTGCCATTTCTTTTCGATTTCTGCGTAATTGTACTCCATGACGGTATCTCCCCTGCCCTTTTTTTATTTAAAGGAAGTCCTTATAGTCGATTTTTTCCGCGTCCGACCAGAGGCGGTCGAGCGAATAGAACGAGCGCATTTCCTCAGAGAAAATGTGCACGACAACGCAGCCGAAGTCCAGCAGCGTCCATCCGCCGGAACGGTAGCCCTCGCGGCGCAGCGGCGGCTCGCCCGCCTGCGAGAGGACTTTGTCCACCTCGTCCGCCAGAGTTTTACCATGCGTGGAGTTGCCGGCGGTGCAGAGAATAAAGTAATCGGCCAGCACCGTTACTTTATCGGTCTTTAAAATCTGAATGTCGCGGGCGAGCTTGTCGTCCAGCGCTTTTACCGCAAGATGAGCGATTTCTTTGGAAGTGAGCATATGCCGCATCCTTTCTCTTTTGTATGCGCCGGGCATCAGCCGGCGAAGTAATCATAAAAGCTGTAAATATCCGGGATGTTGCCGGTTGTGGAGGTGAAGTTTGTTCCGTCAAAGCCGAGCACATCCAGATTGGCAGCCGTCACATCCACAGTGAATGGGTTGAGATACGTGTTGATCATGTCCAGCCACGGTTCCAGCTGAATGCTGACATACGATCCGCCGCGGATATACACCGATTCATACGGAAGCGTGTAGAAGTTGATATCCTCTGAGCGCATTTTCAAGAACTCCTGCGCGTAGAAGGCGATGTTGCCGCTCGTAAGATTCGTATCGGTGTTGTCTATAACAAGACTGATGATCTGCGGCAGATTGGAGATGTTGCCAAGCTGCAGCACCTGTTTGGCCAGCGCCTCAAAAAAAGCGTGCTGCGTTTCGATGCGGCCAAGATCACCGTTCGGATAACCGGTGCCGTCGTTATTCTGACGGAAGCGCACAACCTGCTCGCATTGGTTGCCGTTCAGCAGCTGATAGCCGGGCGCGAGCGAAATATAAAGATCCTGTTCGGGATCATCATAGTACATGTAAATCGGAACATCGAAATACACGCCGCCGATGCAGTCGATAATCTGCTGGAACACGTAGGTATTCACGATTGCGTAGCTGTCGATGCCAAAGCCGACAAGATCCTCAATCTCCGAGACAAGCCCATCAATCCCGGCGCTGCCGTACACGGAGTTGACCTTCTTCACCGCCCAGGGGACGTTGACAAGCGTGTCGCGGGGAATGCTCACAATGTTCGCCGTGTGGTTATCGCAGTCAAAGCGGGCAACCATGATGGAGTCTGTATTCATACCGACGCGGTCACGCCCGACAACGAGCAGCGTATAAACATTGTCCTTACGGACAGCGGATTCTTCCTTGGGTGTCGGCGAGGGAGACGCTGTCGGCGTTGCGCTCGGCTGCGGCGTTGCACCGGCGGGCGATGCGCTCGCGGCGGTTGCATCCGGGCTCGCGGTTTCCTGTGTTTTCAGGCCGGAATTATCGGTTTCCGGTGCCGTTGACCAGATGCTGTACGCCAGAAGCACCAGCAGCAACAGCGCGAGGATCCCGGCGATCACGATCAACGTGATCGTAAGGGCACGGGTGTTTCTTTTCCTGGCGGGTTTCTCTGTGCGGTGGCTGTCCGTATCCCCGGAGAGCGTTTCCATCCGATGGGCAAAGCTTTCCGTTTCGGCGTCTTTCTTTCTTGCGGCGTTTTCGTGCGCGCCGCCCTTACGGGAAAAAATACTCATAGACCTCTTCTCAATTCTGTGTCTGAAGCCAGCGGAGCGTTTCCGCTGACCGCGGATGTGGCTGAAAACCGCAGCGATGCACATTGTCCATGCTCATTTGGAGCGCTTCGATCATCGCGCCATCCAAATTATCAAAGGCAAGTGCCCGAACGCGCTCTACACCGGGAAAAGCGCGCGTCGGCTCAATGAAATCCGCAAGATAAACGATTTTATCGAGCGTCGTCATGCCGGGACAGCCAGTTGTATGCCATTCGATCGCAGAGAAAATGTTGTCCGGCACACCAAAATGCTCGCGGGCAAACCACGCACCGGTGCGCGCATGAAGAATCAGCGGCGCAGCGCGCTCATATGCATCCAGCACAATACCATATTTTTCTGCAAGACGCAACTGCTCGTCCGTCGAGAGTTTCTTGGTGATATCGTGCAGAATTCCCGCCTCGGCGGCGTCCTCCGGATTTTCGTCCCAGCGCACCGCTAGCCGCGCCGCCGTTTTCTCACAGCCGCGCACATGCGGTATACGCGTTGGTTTGAGGTAAGCGTCCGTCTTTTCGCGCAGCCATGCTAAATCGGGCTTTGCGCCATACAGACGCCGGCGGATAATCTCGGAGTATACCGCGTCGCAGAGCCTGTCCGCGCCGCCGCGCTGCGGCAGCGCCGCGCGCAGCGCCGTAGAATCCATCGGCAAGGGCGTTTTCGGAAGGATCTCGATCTGCGCGCCATACGTTTCGCGAAGATACGCTGCGTACTGTTCAATCTCCGGCATGTCGCCTTCGGCGCGGGGCAGCGCCGCAAGCGTGCAGAGCGAGAAAATCTCCCGGAAATCGTGCCAATGCTCCATATAGAGAAGCATGTCCGTTCCGATAAGAAAATATAGCTCTGCCTCAGGATTATCGCGGGAAATCTCCCGGAGTGTATCCACGGTATAGCTCTTTCCTTCGCGCAGCAGCTCCATAGGCGTAACGTCTGCCTTTTCAAAAGCGAGCTCACAAAGACGGAACCGCTCTTCCGAGCTCGGGCTTCCTTCGGCAAGCGCTTTGTGCGGCGGGATGCCCGCCGGGACAACGAGCATGCGATCCGCTTTAAGCGCCGCAGCAGCGCAGGAGAGCGCGTCGGCATGGCCAAGATGGGGCGGATTGAACGTCCCACCGTAGATCAAAAGACGCATGGCCTTTACTTCTTTCCTTTGCGATCTTTTATTAGGACGATCTTGGGGTCCTTTTCGTTCTGTTTGAAAAGGACAAATTTGCTGCCGATGACCTGCACGCCGTCCGCGCCGCACGCTTCGCAGAGCGCGTCGCACGCCTCGCGCGCCGACAGCAGAGAGTTATCCAGAACGCGGCCCTTGATAAGCTCGCGGGCGGCGAGGGCTTCCTCCGTCTGGCGGACAACATTTTCGGTGATGCCGCCCTTGCCGATTTGCAGTTCGGTATTCAGCGCCGCCGCCATGCCGCGCAGCTGCGCTCTCTGTTTACTGGTGATCATAGTATTTCTCCCATTTCTGTTTGAATTGCGCCAGCGCCTTTCCCCGGTGGGAAATTGCGTTCTTTTCCTCCATTGTGAGTTCTGCCATGGATCGGTCAAATCCGTCCGGGCAGAAAACCGGATCATAGCCAAAGCCGTTCTCACCGCTGGGCGACAGGAGAATGCTCCCCTCACACGTTCCCTCCGCAGTGAGTATATCGCCGTTCGGGAAAGCGCAGCAGAGCGAGCAGACAAACCGCGCCGTGCGGTCGTCTCTCCCGTCAAGATTTCGCAGCAGAAGCTCATAGCGGTCTTTGTCCGAGTCGGCATGATTTCCGGTATAGCGCGCAGAATGCACGCCCGGCGCGCCGCCGAGCGCATCTACGCAAAGCCCGGAGTCGTCCGCGATTGCGGGAAGTCCCGTGGCACGCATGACGGCCTCGGCCTTGATGCGGGCGTTTTCCGCAAACGTTTCGCCGGTCTCCTCCACCTCGTCCGTAAAGCCGGACTCCGCCTTGCTGATAAGCTCAATATCAAAGCTATCAAAAAGCACGCGGAACTCGCGCAGCTTATTCTTATTATCGGATGCCAAAACGAGCTTCATTCGAGCAGCGCCTCCGCAAATTCCTCCGGCACAAAGGGCTTGAGATCGTTCACGCCCTCGCCAACACCGATAAACTTCACCGGCAGGCTGAGTTCGCGCTTGATGGCAAACACAATGCCGCCCTTGGCGGTACCGTCAAGCTTTGTGAGAACGATGCCGGTAAGCCCTGCGGACTCACCGAACACCTTTGCCTGAATGAGGCCGTTCTGACCGGTCGTCGCATCGAGCACCATCAGGCATTCCACGCTTGCGTCCGGCAGTTCGCGGTCGATGACGCGGCGAATCTTGGAAAGCTCGTTCATGAGATTGGCTTTATTATGCAGCCGCCCGGCGGTATCCACAATGATCACATCGCGGCCGCGCGCCTTGGCCGCGGCGATCGCGTCAAACACAACAGCGGCAGGGTCACTCCCCTCTTCGTGGCGTACAATGTCGCACCCCGCGCGGTTCGCCCATACGGTGAGCTGCTCGGCGGCAGCGGCGCGGAATGTATCCCCCGCGCAGAGAAGAACGGATTTTCCCTCCGCCGTCAGACGGGAGGCAAGCTTGCCGATGGTCGTCGTTTTGCCGACGCCGTTGACGCCGACAACCAGAATAACGGACGGCTTCGTATCCAGATGCAGCGTGTTATCGCCGGCGTCCATCGTTTCGGTCAGAATGGAAGCGAGCATCTTTCGGAGCTGCTCTTCGCCGCGGCAGCCCTCATCCCGGACACGGCGGCGCAGCTTTTCCATAATGTCCTCGGTCGTGTCCATACCGGCATCGGACAAAATGAGCATTTCTTCGAGTGTTTCGTAGGCTTCCTCATTTTCTCCGGTGAAATCCGCCATCGCGTTGTTGAACGCGGCTTTCATTTTATCAAAGAATCCCATGGCTGTTTTCTCCTTTCAGCGAATGGTTTGGAGCGCTTCCTGCATATCCATCGCCAGCACGGTGCTGACGCCTTTTTCCTGCATGGTGACGCCATAGAGCTGGTCGGCCTCTTCCATCGTGCCGCGCCGGTGCGTGATCGCGATGAACTGCGTTTTCCCGCACATGCGGCGCATGTACGCAGCGTACCGGGCAACGTTTTCCTCGTCGAGCGCCGATTCGATCTCGTCCATCACGCAGAAAGGCGTCGGGCGGACGCGCATGATGGCAAAGTACAGCGCGATGGCGACAAACGCCTTTTCGCCGCCGGAGAGAAGGCTGATGTTGGAAACCGCTTTTCCGGGCGGCTGAATGCGGATATCGATGCCGCAGTTGAGCACATCGTTCATATCCTCGAGTGAGAGCGACGCCTTGCCGCCGCCGAAGAGTTCCACAAAAATCTGGCGGAACGCTTCATCGATCTCCTGAATCTCGCGAACAAAGATCTCTTCCATCTGCGCGGTGATATCCGCGATGATCTTCAAAATCTCATCCTTGGATTTCTGCACGTCGTCGCGCTGCTCGGAAAGGAAGGTATACCGCTCGCTCACGCGCTTGTATTCCTCGATTGCGCCGAGATTCGGCGTGCCGAGCGCGGAAATGCTGCGGCGCAGTTCACTGACCTGCTTCCCCGTTTTAGCGAGACTCTCCACCGGCTGCCGGACTTTTTCCGCTTCCGTGCGGCTGAGTTCATAGCTGTCCCAGAGTTTTTCCACGATCTGGCGCTCTTCCATTTCGGCCGCCATTTTTTTCTGCTCAAGCTGTGCGCTGCTGCGTTCCAGATCGAGCAGGGCGCGGTTTTTCTCCTGCGCCGCTTTATCCGCGGCATCGCGGCGGCCTTCCAGTTCCATTTTGTTCGCAGTGAGCTGGGAGAGCGCTTCCCGCTCCTGCCGGGCCTGCGTGCGAAGCGTATGGGTGCGCTCAGAGAGCGTTGCAAGCTGTTCTTCCAGCTCCGTCTTTTGCTGCGTTACAGCGCTTATGGCGCTGCGGCGCTCGCCGGAATCGTTTTCCAGCTCGGCGTGCAGCCGTTGGAGCTGCTCAATGGCGAGCAGGACGGTGGTTTTCTCCGCTTCAAGCGACGCCTGCTCCGCCCGGATGGCGCTGAAGCTCTCTTCGAGTTCCCGCCGCCGCGCTTCGAAGCTCTCCATGCCGGCAGATTCGGTTTCCATATCCGCGCGGAGAGCCGCCAGCTCTTTTTCCGCCGCAGCGCAGGCTTCCTGCAGCGCTGCCCTGCGGTTTTCGTTTTCCTTTCGGCGCGCTGCGGCGCTGCGAATTTCCTCGTCCAGCGCGTCGAGCGCGTCCGCCGCCGCCGTGCGCAGAAGCTGCGCCTGTGCGACAAGTCCCTCCTGCCGCGCCGTTTCCTGGCGTGCCGCGGCATGCTCCTCGCGGGCGGTTTCCAGATCATAGCGTGCGCTTTGCAGCTCGCGCTCGGCCTCCCGCCGCTGCGATTCCGTCTGCGAGAGCTGCGCTTCGAGATCGCCGCGCTTTTCGCGCAGACGTTTTAGTTCGTTGGCACGGGAGAGGATGCCGGTGTTTTTCCCGGCGCTGCCGCCGGTCATCGAGCCGCCGGCGTTCAGAATCTGGCCGTCGAGCGTCACAATGCGGAAGCTGTTATTATGCCGCCGCGCAATAGCGATGGCGTCAGCGAGCGTTTCCGCGACGGCCGTTCGCCCAAGGAGACTTGCGACCACGGCGCTGTAGCGCTTATCGCAGTCCACGAGATCGGAGCACACGCCAACGTAGCCCGCCTCGCCTCTCGGCTCGCCATTGAGCCGTGCCGGACGGATAACATCCATCGGCTGGAGCGTTACGCGTCCGCCGTCCCGCCGCTTCAAAAGCGCAATTATGTCCTTGCCGTTATCCTGCGTATCAACGACGATATCGCCGACGTGTGCGCCGAGCGCCGTTTCCACGGCGAGCGCATACCGGTCTGCCGTCCAGATCATTTTGCCGACCGGCCCATGGACGCCGCGCAGCGTGCCGCGTTCAGACTCCTGCATGACGATCTTCGCGGCCTTGCTGAAGCCCTCCAGCTCCTTTTCCAGATCGGAAAGAAGATGGATGCGCGAATCGCAGGAGCGAAGCTCTACCGTGAGCTTCGTCTGCCGCTCGGCGGCTTCTGCCGCTTTCTGCTCGCGTCCGGCCATGAGCATGGAATGGCCGGAGATCACGTTGGCAAGGCTCTGCTCTTTTTCTTTTATTTCATTCAGGCGCTTCTTCTCTTCGATCAGACGCGCCGAGGCTTCCTCGTCCTTCTGCTCCGCGGCAGCAAGCTCTTCCTTCGCCTGCACTGCGCGATTTTCCATCGTCTCACGGTTTTCGGCAAGAAGCGATATCGCGGTGCGGCTCTCGGCCAGAGATCCGGTGAGCTCGTTTTCCCGCGTGAGCATGGCGGAAATGCGGCGGCTGCGCTCGTCCATGCCCGCGGTATTTTCCGATTCGCTTTTCCGCAGCTCTTCCAGCCGGTCGGAGAGCGCGAGGCGCTCCGCGGCAATACTCTCGATGCGGGCACGGTGCTCGCCGATCTGACGGGAAAGGCTCCCGGCGCGCTCATTCTGCTCGCCGATCTCCCGCTGCAGACGCTGTAAAGTTTCTTCATTGTTGCCAAGCTGCGTTTTTACAACAGCGGCAGCACTTTCCGTTTCTGCCGCAGTGTTCTCCGTTGTGCGGAGCGTTTCGCGCAGCTCTTCCGAGCGTACATCCATATCGCGCATCCGCGCAGCCAGACGCTCACGCTCGGCGTAAAGCCGATCCTGCTCCGAGCGCGCCGCGGTGCATTCCACAACCGAACGATCAAAGTCCGCTTTCAGCTGCTCGGACTGCTCATGAAGCTTATCGAGGTTCGCCATCCAGAGCGAAACCTCCTGCTCGCGGAGCTGATCGCGCAGAATGAGGTATTTCTGTGCCGTTTCCGACTGCTTGCGCAGCGGCTCGACCTGCATTTCGAGCTCCGAAATCTTGTCACCGATGCGCAGGAGGTTGTCCTCCGTGCGGGCAAGCTTGCGTTCGGACTCGTCCTTGCGGTGGCGGAAGCGGGCGATGCCCGCGGCCTCTTCAAATATCTCGCGCCGGTCGGTGGACTTGGCGGAGACGATCTCGCTGATGCGTCCCTGGCCGATGATCGAGTAACCGTCGCAGCCGAGGCCGGTGTCCATCAGCAATTCCGTTACATCGCGCAGGCGCACCTGCTCGCGGTTGATGTAGTACTCACTCTCGCCGCTGCGGTAGTAGCGCCGGGCAATGCTGACCTCGTCGGTATCCAGCGGCAGAATGCGCGTCGTGTTATCCAATACGAGCGTCACCTGCGCAAAGCCCATTGCTCCGCGCTTTTCCGTGCCGCCGAAAATAACGTCTTCCATTTTCCCGCCGCGCAGCATCCGCGTTTTCTGCTCGCCCATGACCCACAGCAGCGCGTCCGACAAATTGGATTTGCCGCTGCCGTTGGGGCCGACAATCACGGTTATATCTTTTTCAAAGCTCAGCCGCGTCTTTTCGGGAAACGACTTGAAGCCCTGGAGTTCCAGCGCTTTTAAATACACGGTTTCTTCTCCTCAACAAGTAAAGTTGCATCAAAACAATTTATTATATACTAAATTGTATTCTTTTGCAACTTATATCCGGACGATCTCTCCGTCCGTTACATCGGCTGCGCAAACGCGCAGCGATCGGAGCGCAAATCTCTCCTGAAGATACGATAGATTGGCTCGGTGCTGCCCCGTCATCACAGAAACGCGGTTTTGCGAAACGCCGAGAACCACGTCCGCGCCGGGCAGCGCGCCGGAAAGGATTGCCTCCGCCTTATTGCGCCAGAGGCGAGAGCGTACCAGCTCGCCGAGCGCAGGATGATACGCCCCGGCAACCGCAGCGCCGCCGGAAAGCTCGTCTGAGGGGTTCAGTCCCAAACGGATGACCGGAATTCCGGCATCATCGAATATGGGCAGGATGCGTGCGCAGACGCGCACGGCGTCCTCCACAGTATGCTCCTGGTACTTCCCTGCCCGCCAGAGTTCCTCCAGCGGCGTGTTTTGAATGATGACGGTCGGGTAAATGCGCACGCCGTCCGGGCGAAGCGCAGCGATAGCGCGCGCCGTTTGGATATCCAGCGCATCGTCGCTGCCGGGAAGTCCTGTCATCATCTGCAAAATGAGCATAAAGCCCGCGTCTTTCACAAGCTTTGCCGCCTTTACGGTATCCTCGCTCGTATGGCCTCGTCCGCTGCGGAGCAGTACTTCATCGCACATAGACTGTGCCCCGAGCTCCACGGTCTCCACGCCGTAAAAGCGCAGACGCGCCAGTTTTTCTTCCGTTACGGCATCCGGTCTTGTCGATACGCGAATTGCCGATACAGCGCCGGATTTCCGCGCCGGAATCACCGCAGCAAGCAGCACTTCCTGCTCAGTTTCGGGTATGGCAGTAAAGCTGCCGCCATAAAACGCCAGCTCGTATCCGCTGGCCGGCTCAAGCTCCGAAACGGCGGCACGCACCGTTTCCGCAGAAGCCGGAAGCAGGCTGCCGGAGATGCGTTTCTGGTTGCAGAAAACGCAGTCATTCGGGCAGCCTGCATGCGGGACAAATATGGGAAGGATGCGTCGGCGCGGCGTCACTTCCGCAGCGCCTCCAGCGCGCTGGCAGCGGCGGTTTGCTCTGCTTCCTTTTTGGTGCGGCCGGTTCCGATTCCGACGGGATCGCCGTTCAGGCAGACCTGCATGCGGAACGTCTTTGCGTGGTCCGGCCCCTCTTCACCGATGAGCTCATAGGAGAGAACCTGTCCGCTTTGGCGCTGCACCAGCTCCTGCAGGGCGGTTTTATAGTCGGTGAAGGACGGCGTTTCGATGGCGCGGACATCGTCCAGCAGGCAGCGATGGATGAATCGTGATGCCGTTTCCATACCGGCGTCGAGATACATGGCGGCAATGACCGCCTCCACGGCGTCAGAAAGGATCGACGCGCGCTCCCGTCCGCCGTTGTGCTCCTCGCCCTTGCCGAGACGGAGATAATCGCCGAGATGCAGCTCCAGCGCCACGCGGTGGAGCGACTGCTCGCAGACGAGCTCCGCGCGAAGGCGCGTCATGCGCCCTTCGGGCATATCGGGAAAATGCCGGTAAAGAAAATCCGCAACCGTAACGCCGAGGACGGAATCGCCCAGAAACTCCAGCCGTTCGTTGCAGACGATGCCGGAGGCGCGGTTCTCGTTGGCATAGGAGCTGTGCGTCACCGCCGTTTCGAGAAGCGCCCGGTTTCGGAACGAATAGCCCAGTCTCTCTTCCAGAGCGGTCATGCGCTTATTCCTGCGTCGCGCGGGACACATAATCGGCAAGATCGCCGACGGTGTGAATGTTGGTCAGCTCATCTTCCGGCGTGTCGGGCAGAGAGAACGTCTCCTCCAGCGCCATCGTGAGCTCGACAACGTCGAGAGAGTCCGCGCCGAGATCGTCCACAAAGGACGTATCCGCCGTGATTTCGTTTTCGTCGATCATGAACTGCTCGGCGACCATTTTGATGATTTGTTCGAGTACCATTTTCTTTATTCTCCTTCGTTCGGTGAAATACGCATATATGCAACATTCTTCTCGATGCTACCGATCACGTCAGAATCGATGAATGTAATTGCCTGCCGGACGGCGCTGCGGATCGCCCGTGCGTCCGAAGAGCCGTGCGCCTTGATGACGGGCTTGGAAATGCCGAGCAGCGCCGTACCGCCGACCTCGCTCGGATCAAAGAGCGATTTGAGCGCGTACACGTCCTTTTTGAGAACGGCCGCGGCGAGCTTGTTTGCGGTGTTCTTATAGAAAATGCCCTTGAGCCGCTTCATGAGCATCATAGCCGTGCCTTCGATGCACTTGAGCAATACGTTGCCGGAGAAGCCGTCGCACACGAAAACGTCCACATTCCCGGAGAACACGTCGCGCGCTTCCACGTTGCCGACAAAGTTGAGCCGGCCAGCTTCATGCGCTTCCTTCAGAAGGGCGTAAGTCTGTTTCTGAAGCTCCGTACCCTTTGTCTCCTCCGCGCCGATGTTCAAAAGACCGATGCGCGGATTTTCGCAACCGAGAAGGTCGTGCGTATAGAACTTGCCCATATAGGCAAACTGCAGCAGGTATTCCGCGGTGCACTCCACGTTCGCGCCGCAGTCGATCAGAAGCGTACCTTTGCCGCCGTTCGGGATCACGGGGCCGAAGCAGGCGCGGCGGATGCCGCGGATACGGCGCACCGTGAGCGTAGCGCCGCTCAAAAGGGCGCCGGTGCTTCCGGCGGAAATGACGGCGTCGCCCTCGCCGCGGTGCAGCATTTGCAGCGCAACGGCCATCGAGGACTCCGGCTTTTTACGCGTGGCGGTGCTGGGGTCGTCCTCCATGGAAATGACATCCGGTGCGTTCACGATCTGAACATGCTCGCCGGGCGTAACGCCGATCTCATTCAGGCAGGATAGGATCTCCTTCTCGCGGCCAATAAGCGCCACATCCACATGAAACTCGCGCGACGCTTCTACCGCACCGCGGACAATCTCGCCGGGCGCGTTATCGCCGCCCATGGCGTCAATGAGAATACGCATTCCAAAGGTCTCCTTTCACCAGTTCGTCGATCTGTGCCAGCGAACGGGCCGAGATCTCCGCATTTTTGTTTCTTTTCCCTTTGACCCGGTAGGTCAGCGGGGAGATGATACCGAAATTGATGTTCATCGGCTGGAAATCGCCGATGCTGCCGTGGGAGATATAGAGCCCCAGCGCGCCGATGGCCGTCTCCTGCGAGAAATCGACCGGCGGCAGTCCCAGCAGCCGCGCCGCCATTTCGAGCGAAGCGAGCATACCGGAAGCACAGGATTCCACATACCCTTCCACGCCGGTGATCTGCCCGGCAAAGGCGATGCGCGGCTCGGCGATCAGCCGGTAGTACCGGTCAAGCTTTCCGGGCGACTGCAAATATGTGTTCCGGTGCATCACGCCGTAACGGACAAACTCCGCTTCGCGCAGCGCCGGGATCATGGAAAACACCCGCCGCTGTTCCGGGAACACCAAATGCGTCTGGAAGCCGACAAGATTATAAAGCGTGCCGTCGGCGTTGTCCTGCCGAAGCTGTACGATGGCGTACGCCTCGCGCCCCGTGTGCGGGTCGCGCAGCCCGACCGGCTTCATCGGCCCATAGCGCAGCGTGTCAAATCCGCGGCGCGCCATGACCTCCACCGGCATGCAGCCTTCAAACACGCCGCCGTCGTCAAAGCCGTGAACGGCGGCCTCGCGGGCGGTCGTCAGTTCTTTCCAGAAGGCGGTGTATTCCTCTTCGGTCATCGGGCAGTTTACATAATCCGCCGTTCCTTTGTCGTACCGGGAAGCGCGGAACGCGCTTTCCATATCGACGGAATCCAATGAAACGATCGGCGCAACGGCGTCGTAGAAATGCAGCCCTTCGCTGCCGGTGCGGCGGAGGATATTCTCCGCAAGCGCATCCGAGGTAAGCGGACCGCTCGCAATGATAACTTCCCCATCGGGAATGTCCGTCGCCTCTTCCGCAACAATCTCCACATTGGGCAGAGCCCGGACGGCATCGGTCACGGCGCGGGCAAATCCTTCGCGATCCACTGCCAGCGCGCCGCCGGCGGCCACGCGGTGCTCGTCCGCGCAGCGCATCACAACGCTGCCGAGCCGCCGCAGCTCTTCTTTCAAAAGCCCCACGGCGTTGGTGAGTTCGTCGCTGCGCAGCGAATTGGAGCACACGAGCTCCGCAAAATACGGAGATACGTGCGCCGGAGTCATTTTTTTCGGCTTCATTTCAATCAGCCGGACCGAGATGCCCCGGATGGCCAGCTGATAAGCCGCTTCGGAACCGGCAAGGCCGGCGCCAACAACCGTTACAGCGTTCATTTATCCTCTTTCGATGTCTCTTTTGTTTCTTTGCTGTCCGCGGCGGACTCCTGCGGCTTTTCCACCGACTTATCCGCGGCGGCTTAGCGGCGGTAGCCGCGGTTCTCCTCAGGCACGAACATCTCACACTCGGGGTTGACGCAGAAGGGCTTTCTCGCCCCCTTACCGGAGAGCTTGAAGAGCGTCTTGCCGCAGGAGGGGCAAACGTCCTTGACCGGTACATCCCACGTCATAAAGCCGCAGTCCGCGCCGCGCTCGCAGGCATAGTACGTATAGCCCTTCTTGGATGTGCGCTTGAAGATGCGGCCGCCACACTTCGGGCACCGGCCGGGCATTTCAATGACAATGGGCTTCGTGAAGTTGCATTCCGGGAAGCCGGGGCAGGCGAGGAAACGGCCAAACCGTCCGCTCTTTACCACGAGATGCCGGCCGCACTTGTCGCAGACCTCGTCGGAGACCTCGTCGGGCACTTTGATATGCACGCCCTCGAGAGCCTTTTCCGCCTCGGTCAGCTCTTTATCAAAATCGCCGTAGAAATCGTCCAGAACGTCTTTCCAGTCGATCTTGCCGTTTTCGATCTCATCGAGCCGGTCTTCCATATGGGCGGTGAACTTAAGATCAACAATATCGGGGAAGCGCTCTTCCATGAGCCCGGTAACGACCTCGCCGAGGGAGGTCGGCTTAAGGTACTTCCCTTCCTTGGCAACGTACTCACGCCCGGTGATGGTGCTGATGGTCGGAGCATATGTGCTCGGACGGCCAATGCCCTTTTCCTCCATGGCGCGGATGAGCGTCGCTTCCGTATAGCGCGCCGGAGGCTCGGTGAAGCGCTGCTCCTTGTCAAGTTTCTTGAGCGCCACGCTCTCGCCCTCGGCAAGATCGGGCAGCGGCTTTTTCCCGCCGGTCTCCTCGTCCTCGTTCGGGTCTTCGTATACCGCGGTATACCCCGGAAAACGAAGCGCGGAATGGTTTGCTTTGAAGCAGTGACCGGCGCTGAGCACGTCAATCACTACGTTATCATAGACGGCGTTTGCCATCTGGCTCGCCGTAAAACGTCCCCAGATCAACCGGTACAGGCGGTACTGCTCCGCCGTGAGATCTTTTTTCACACGCTCCGGCGTGAGATTCACGTTGCTCGGGCGGATGGCTTCGTGCGCGTCCTGCGCGCCGGCCTTGGTTTTGTAGCGGCGGGGCTTGCCGTAATAGTACTCCTCACCGTAAAAGCTGCGGATGAAGTTTCCGGCGGCTGCCATAGCCTCTTCGGAAAGACGCAGGGAGTCGGTACGCATATACGTAATGAGACCGACCGTGCCTTCGCCGGTGATATCCACGCCTTCGTAAAGCTGCTGTGCGATGCTCATTGTGCGCCGCGGCGTGAGCCCCAGACGGCGGCTTGCCTCCTGCTGGAGCGTAGAGGTAATAAACGGAGGCGACGGGCTGCGCTGACGCTCACCGCGCTTGACCGTACCGATCTCCCACGCCGCCTTTTCCACGGCGGCGATAACGTCCTCCACTTCTTTTTCGCTGCGGAGCTCTTTTTTCTTGTCCGCCGTGCCGTAATACCGGGCAACAAAGCCGCCCTTTTTCCCGGCGCGGTCAAGGTGTGCATCCAGATACCAGTATTCCTCCGGCTGGAACGCACGGATCTCGTTTTCGCGATCCACTACCATGCGGATGGCGACAGACTGCACGCGTCCTGCGGAAAGTCCCCGGCGCACCTTGCGCCAGAGCAGCGGGCTGAGCTTATAGCCGACGATGCGGTCAAGAATGCGGCGCGCCTGCTGCGCGTCGACCAGATCCTGATCGATGTCGCGCGGGTTGGCAATGCTCTCCTGCACGACCTTTTTGGTGATCTCGTTAAAGGTAACACGCCGGGCCTTCTCATCGGGGATCTTCAAAAGCTCCTTGAGATGCCAGCTGATTGCTTCGCCCTCGCGGTCCGGGTCGGTTGCAAGATACACCGTTCCGGCCTCTTTGGAACGCTTTTTCAGCTCGTTGATCACGTCCGACCGCGCGGCGACCGGAATATATTCCGGCGTAAAACCGTGTTCAATATCCACGCCGAGCTTGCTCTTCGGCAGATCGCGGAGATGACCCATGGATGCGATGACTTTATAGTCGCCGCCGAGGTACTTTTCAATCGTCCGTGCCTTGGCGGGAGACTCCACAATAACAAGATCCTTTTTTGCTTGCGCCATAATCGTATATCGTCCTTACTTCAGGTTCAAAGAATACCGTTTTCCCGGCAGGGGCTTCACTGCACCGCGAATGGTGAGCACCGTCATGCATGCGAGCACTTTTGCTGCGGAAAAGCCGGTCGAAGCCGCCATTTCATCCACATGGCTCTCGCCCCGTGAAATGCACCGCAAAAGCGCCCTGTGGTCTTCCGTATACTCCGTCAGACGGCTTTCGAGGTCACTATACGGTATCGTCTGCGGCTTGTCAATCTCTGTTTTTGCCGAAACCGGCACCTTTTCGGTCCTTTTCGGCGGGGAATATAGTTCGGTATCGTATTGGATGCGTCCGGGATAAAGCCCTTCATACTCGGAGAGGATATCCCGCGCACCGGTGATCGCCTTGGCTCCGTCGCGGATCAGCGCATTGGTTCCGGCGCTGTTGGGGCTATCGATGTTGCCCGGAACGGCAAACACGTCGCGTCCCTGTTCGAGCGCGAGATTGGCGGTGATGAGTGCTCCGCTGCGTACCGGCGCTTCCACAATGCATACGCCGCAGGACAGGCCGCTGATAATGCGGTTGCGGCGGGGAAAGTTTTCCGGCTTTGTCGGATAGAGCGGCGGAAATTCGCTGATGATGGCTCCAGCCGAGGCGACATCATCGATAAGCAGCGAATTGGCCGGCGGATAATTTACGTCGATCGCCGTACCCAGTACGCCGACGCACGGTTTTCCCGCGAGCAGCGCGCCGCGCGCCGATGCTCCGTCCACGCCGAGCGCCATACCGGTGACGACGCAGCCGCCGAACGCCGTGATCTC
>ENA-UONY01001642-UONY01001642.1-human-gut-metagenome-genome-assembly--contig:-CS9-NODE-1642-length-18012-cov-4.081639_pt1 | contig 18012 bp, 14 predicted proteins | sample MGYA00242465_ERZ724012 | MGnify/ENA metagenome assembly ERZ724012 | reverse complement strand
CGGACAAGCCCGGCAAGCCGCACTGGATTGAGGTGGATTATCCGGACACCGGCCGCCGGGAGTTTTCCATTGCGGTCTATCCTCAGAACTACGGCCGTTTTTACACCGGCTCTCTGGACTGTGCCGGCATTATCACCGGCGTGGACCATCGCAACACCGGGAAAATGCAGACGAAATCCTTTCTCTTCTGGCCGGACGGGAAGGAGTTCGCCGTGGGGATCCTCGGATTCCGGGCGATGAAAAATGCGCTTCCGCCGGCGGCTTCGAAGATCCGTCTTTACCGGGCGGATGAGCTGCCTGCCGCCAGGGTGCCGCAGGGGGGGCGGAGCGTTTCCAACTGGGATGAGGACCCCACCATGGATTCCGGACTGGCTTACAGCAGTGCCGTCAACTACAAGAGTGCCGATCTGGAATTCTGGCGGATCAAATGGCAGCGGATTCTGGACTATATGCGTTACACCGGCATGAATCAGTGGTTTATAAAAGTGATGTCATACAACGGCGACGTGACCAAGATGGAGGCGACGCTTCAGCACACCAGCCGGACCCTTTCCGACCGCTTCCGGGTTCCCGGCTGGGCGGAACTCGGGGCGGAGATGCTGGATCAGGCCGGGATGGATATCCTGGTCCGGCTCAACAACAAACTCTTCAACGGGGAGTGGTTTGCCGGGATTGCGAATCTGAAAAATCCGGCGGAACTGCTCTGGATCGACAAACTCGGGAAACCGTATGCGCAGAACCACAGCTGCGACTTCAACTTTCTGCGGCCGGAGGTTCGGAACGCCTATAAGAAAATCATTGCGGCCTATCGGGATAAGTTTAAGGTTTACAAGCATTTCCGTGGCATCTCCCTGAACGAGCACCCGGCCATCTGCTTCGGTTCTCTGGACAACGGTTACGGCGACTGGACCGTTGCGCTGTTCTCCCGGGAAACCGGCATCCCGGTGCCGGGCAACACTCCTTCGGAACGTTGTCGATGGCTGCTTGCCAATGCCAAAGAGCAGTGGATTTCCTGGCGCTGCCGCAAAGTGACTGAAGTGGTTCAGGAGCTGGCGGAAACATTGCGCGCGGAAGGAAACTCGCAGCTGGAACTCCAATACTGGGTGCGCGGCGATTTCATGGCGGACAAAGGGGCATGGCCTGCGTTCCGCTATGAAGACGCCCTCCGCGAAGCCGGTATCGATCTGGCACAATTGACCCGGCTGCCGGGCGTGAAGGTGGTTCCCTGCATCCGGCCGGATTATTTCCGCGGCGGTTCGGGGAGCGCGACCAACGAACCGTATCTGCTGTTTTCGCGGGAGGTTTCAGAGTTGTGGAACCGCAATCATATCACCGCCGTCAACATCTTCCGGCACAGCAATCTGGAGATTTATCCGAAGCTGATCAACCGGGATCTCAAGTGGAAATACCGCTGGTGGGCGCCGATCGGCAGCAATGTGCAGAACGTTGCGGACTTCTACAATTATGCCACGCCATATCCCAATGCGCAGTTTGTGCTGGAGCCGCTGGCCCATCTGGTTGCTGAACTGGATGTTCAGGATCTCGAACATGGATGGTGGGGCATTCCGGAACAGGGACACAATGAACTCTTCCGCCGTTTCTATACCCAGTTCCGCCGGATTCCGCGCGGCCGCTTCGAGCTGGTTCCGGGGGCCGATGATCCGGTCGCCATCCGCGTCGGCGAGAAGGGGTTCTACATGGTGAACCGGGAGGGTTTCCCGGCAACGGTTGTCTACGAGAGGGACGGCGAGCGGCAGAAACGTCGACTGGAAGGGGGCGAAATTTATTATGAAGAGACGAAACGGAGGCCGCGGCTCTCTCTGCTTCGCGTCGACATCCCGGAGGAGGAAAAGGCGGCATATGAAGCGGAACTTCGCCGACTCAAACTCATTCTGAGCTCCTCACATGGCGCCCGGGAGCTGGAAAATGCAGTCACACATTTCGAACGGGCGCTGAAGCAGGGGCGCTATTCGGAAGCGAGACGCTGGCTGCTCACTTCGGCGGTTCGCTCTGCCCGCATGAAGAAAACCGTTTCGGTCATCCCCTTTTTCGATCGGGGCAAATCGACGCTCACCGTGCGGGCGATGAATTACGGGCTCACGCCGTTTCACGGGAGTGTTCAGCTGCTTAACGTTCCGCCGGGCTGTACGGGGCCGGTTTCCGGGCGGGAAATCCGGCTGGAGCCCGGAGAACATACGCAGATTGATTTCCCGGTGACGGGAGTTGCCCGCAGGCTGACTTCAAAAGATCTCTTCACGCTGGCATTGACGGAAAATCATTCCACGGAGGAGCTGCAGTACAATTTCCCGGCAGTTGACGCATGGGAGGATGTCGGAGGTGTTCCGAAACATTTCAGCGGCACCATCTCCACCGATACGGTGGATATCCGCCGGAAGGATCAGAAGCGGATCGGTGACCGGAAACTCTCCTGCCGGTATGCCGTTCTTTATGACCGGAACGGCGACGGACTGCGGATCTATGTGGAGGCGGAAGATCCCCAGTTTCTGCCGGCGGGAGAACGCGGCGCCATGTATCGCGGCGACTCCATTCAGATCTATATCGACCAGAAAAACGACACCCCCTGCAACGCAGGCGCGGGCTACGACGACAACGACGCGGTGTTTCAGTTCGGGCTTTTAAACGGAGTTCCCGAACTCTTTCTGGAATACCCGCGGCGCGCCGTAATTCCCGCCCGGGGAACCGTAACTCACAAGGATGGGAAAACCGTCTATGATGTAACGATTCCGAAAGAAGCGCTGCCGGACGCCGATCTCCGTCCCGGCCATGTCATCGGCTTCAGTCTGCTGGTGAACCAGCGGATGCGGGATGAACACGGTGACTACATGGTCAAGCTCGACCTCGGCGGGGAGAGTTACTGCAAACCCGCCAACTGGATGGACTGTTATCTGGGAAAATAAAGAAAGAAGAAGCCGGAAAAGGGTTCCGGAATACAACCAGAAAACCGAAAGGAAGGAATCATGATTGCTCGAATTTTCGCTCTGGTCTTCGCTGCGGCTGCGCTTTGTGCGGAAGAGTACAACTTCACCGCCTCTCCGGCGCAGACTCTGAGCATCCGGGAAGGGCAGAGAAAATGCGTCGTTGTTCGACAGGGAAAACAACTTGCGGAAGTTTACATCTTCGGCCGGCCCGGCGAGACCGGCCTTCTGAAGCTCTCCCGTACTCCGGAAGGGCTGACGCTGGATCCGACGGAGTACTTCAAAACCGTTCCCGACAAACCGAATCTCAATCTCCGGGCCGTTTTTGATCTGGACAAACTCAAACTCGCGGAGAACGTGACAAAATCCACGTTGCCCAATAACCGGATCACCCTTGTCGTTTCCGGGCCGGAAAACGGCTCGCTGACCCTCTATTTTGAAGGGCGGACCCGGTCGCATTTCTACCGGGCAAAGAACGTGAAACTCAAACCGGGACTGCAGAGCTGTACCTTTGAGGCTGTTCTGCCGGATACGCTCAAGGAGATCTCCGCCCGCATCTCCATCTCCCGCCCCGGCGTCTATACGATTCAGTCAATCCGAATGGAACCTCTGTAATATTTTGAAGGAAGATGTGAACTGTCATGAAACTGGAAGATTTGAAAATCACATGCAAAGAAAACAACTGGAACGTCAGTTGCACTCCGGAAATTGATTCCGATGAGATTCGGTTGCGCATCCGCGGTCGGCGGGAGGGGCGCGGGGTCATTCCGGAATGCACGGTCAGTTTTCTCGTTCCGCACACCGGCATTCTCTATCGCTGGACGCCGGAGACGAACCGGATTCCCTCTCTCCTGCGTTCCCCGTTTGAATCCGGCTGTGTCCTCTATGTGCCGATCGTCTCTCTGTACGGAGCCGGAGGGCGCAACCGGTTGACGCTTTCTCTTCTGGATCCCAAATGTGAAGCGCAAATTCTCTGCGCCCGCCCCAGCGGGAGTGAAAGTTCCCTGAAGATGGAAATTTCGCTGTTCCGCCCCGGCGACGACCGGAGCGGCAGTGAATTTGAGGTGGTTCTGCGTCTGGATTGCCGGCCGATTCTCTGGTCGCAGGCGGTTCGGGAGGCTGTCGCCGACTACGAGAAGAGGTTCCCGCCGATGTTCGTGCCGGATTCCGCCTTCCAGCCGTTTTATTCGAGCTGGTACGCCTATTTTCAGGCGGTTACGGACGACATCGTGGAGAAGGAGTGCCGCATCGCCCGCTCGCTCGGGATGCAGACCGTCATTCAGGACGACGGCTGGCAGACACCGAATTACCGCGACTGGTGGCACGACTGCGGTTCCTGGGAGATCTGCCGGGAGAAATTCCCGGATATGGCCGCCCATGTCCGCCGGGTTCACGAGATCGGCATGAAATACCTGATCTGGTTTGCCATTCCGTTTGTGGGGCGGGAGAATCCGCTCTTCGAAACCATGCGGGGGAAATTTCTGCGCTGCCGGCCGCAGCATGCGGTCTACATTCTGGATCCGCGGTATCCGGATGTCCGGGAACATCTCGCCTCTCTGCTGGAACATGCCATGAAGGAGTGGGGTGTCGACGGATTCAAGCTGGATTATCTGGAGCAATTCCGGAAACTGAAAAGCGATTTCCGCGCACAGGGCGGCATGAATGGCGAACAGGATCTCACTGCGCTGGAGGAGGCTCCCGGCCGCGATACCGATTCCGTCGCCGATGCGCTGGAAAAACTGATGCGCGAAATCCGGACGCGCCTTACCGCGCTCAATCCGGAGGTGATGCTGGAGTTCCGCCAGACCTACATCGGGCCGGTCATGCGGCAGTTCGGCAATCTGATGCGGGCGGGAGACTGTCCCAATGACGTGCTCAGCAACCGGAACCGGTATGTCCTGCTGCGCCTCACGTCGGGCGGTTCTGCGGTGCATTCGGATATGCTGGCATGGAACACCGCCGACACGGTGGAGAATGCGGCAATGCAGCTGCTGAATGCGTTCTTCGCGGTTCCGCAGATTTCGGTTCGCCTGGTGGAGCTTCCACCGGCTCACCGGAACATGCTGGATTTCTATCTCCATTTCATGGGGCGCCATGCTGATACCCTCTATCGGAGTGACTTCCTCCCCGGGCCGATGGAGGAGAACATCCCATGGTGTGCCGCGGAGTCGGAGGTCGAACGGATTACCGTCGTCTACAATGCCGGAATCTTCACTGAAGCCGCGATGGAGCGAACCCACTACCTGATCAATGCGACCGGTGCGGCGGGGCTTGTCGCCGCGCCGTCGGCTCCCTGCCGTGCGGAAATCTACACCCCGGAGGGGACGCTGTGCCGGACTCTGGATTTGCCAGCCGGTTTCGTCCGTCTGCCGGTGCCGTGCGCGGGGATGGCGATTCTCAAAAGAAAAGCATGAGGAGGATGCCGTGGAGCGTTCAAAGCGGAGGGTTGGAGAACGGAGGGGAGGGGGCTGGAGCGCCTCCTTCTCCGGCGTGCTGTTTGCCGGAACGGTTCTAAGTGGCTGCACCTCTCCGGATGAAGAGCTGCTGCGTCAGTACCGGAGTTACTATCACCAACTGCCGGAAGAACATCCGGCCCGGTTTGCCGTCAACCAGACGGCGGAAAAACCGCCTTCGGTTTCGTATCGTCTCCGATTCGGTGTTTATGATGACCGGGATCCGGATTCCGTCCGGGAGCAGATCCGGGCCGAAATCGCCCGAATCGAAGAGGGCATTCGCTGGACCGGGGAGTGCAGAGAAATCGAACTGACGATCGGCGGCCCGCCGGTCGTCTTTTCCGGAGAGTATCCGCTGGGAGGCACCGCTCATGAAGCGGAGAACTCCATCTGGAGCATCCGCTGTGACAGGGAGACGATCACCGTAACCGGGGATTTCCCCGATGCGGAGTGCCGGCCGAATGACGAGCAGCTCTATCGGGGAGATGCGCTGGAGATGTTTTTCTGCACGAACTACGAGGCGAAACTTTACCGGGAGATCATCGTCAATCCCAACGGAACGATCTTCACCGCTCTCCACGTCAACGACCGTTTCGGGAGTTTTCAGTGTGTTGTTCCGAACGGAAAGGAGAAGTACGGCATCGCGGTGCAGACGGAAAAACGGGACAACGGCTTCCGCCTTGAAACATCGATTCCATGGCGGGCGCTCCCGGAATACACCCGCGGCAATCCGCCCCGGGCGGGGGAAGTACTTTACTTCATGCTGGTCAGGACAAACAGCGATCAGGCCGGGGAGCCGTCTCGTATGACGACTCCGGTTCCCCTGCTTTACAGTCCGCACAACCTCTTTGGCTACATCAAAGCGGTATTGAAGAGCGAAGGCGCAGGGAAAACTGTTTTGCCACGCCCGGCCGGCGGCGGGGAGAAAAAACGCTGAGTTCCGCCGGGCGGCCGGAGGGAGAAGCCGGCCACCCGCACAGGGCACGCCCCGCGCTCTCCGGTAAGGACGGAGGGCCGGGCGTGCTTTCTCCGCTTCAGCGGACGATGCCGAAATGAATGGCCGCGCACCAGATTCCGGCGAGGATGATCCAGAGCACCACCCCGTGGATGACCGGCCGGAGCCCCAGCTCGCGCAGTTTCGCCCGGTTCAGATTCGCTCCGATGAGAAAGAGCGTGAGAATCATCAGGCAGGTCGAAAACTCTTTCAGGAACCGTCCCGCCTCCGCCGTCGCCGGAACCCACGTCACCAGGGCAGAGGCAATCAGAAAGCCCGGGATGAACCACGGCACCCGGAACTGAATCTTCCGCTTCTCTCCCGGTGCGGTGTCCGCGACGAACATCGAGAGAAACAGGGTCACCGGAATGATCCAGAGCGCCCGCGCCAGCTTCACCGTCGTCCCCACCTCCAGCGCCTCCTGACCGTAGCTCATCGCCGCACCCACGACCGAGCTGGTGTCGTGGATTCCGAGCGCCGACCAGCAGCCGAACTGATACTGGCTCATCCCGAGAGCGTGACCGACCGCCGGAAACACCAGCAGTGCCACCGCGTTGAGCGTGAACACCACCGCCGACGCAATGGCGATGTCGTGCGCCTTCGCCTTCAATACCGGTGCCGCCGCCGCAATGGCGCTGCCGCCGCAGATCGAGGTGCCGACGCTGATGAGGTAGAGGGTATGCTTCGGCAGGCCGAGTTTTTTGCCGAGCCACACGCCGAGCCCGAGGCCGAGTGCGATTCCGGCACAGGTGTAGACGATGCCCTGTGCGCCGGCCCGCAGAACCTGATTGAGGTTCATGCCGAATCCCATCCCGACGATCGCCGCGCCGAGCAGCGGCGAGGTCAGCCGGGTGGTGATTGCCTCAAAGGGGTTCCCCCACGCCACGGAGAAGATGACGCCGCAGATGACCGCGATGCCCGGCGCATGATTCCGGAGCGGCGGGCAGAAGAGCGGCAGTAGAAGGAACGCGGCGGCAAGCGCCAGAAACACTCCCTGCCGGAGCCGGTTCAGCTTCTTGGCGGGATCCTGCGGAACGATAATTTCAGCTTCCATAAAAAAACATCTCCTTGGTTTGGGGTGATGCCCTCTAATATAGAGGTTTCTTTGCAAAATAAAAATAATTGATGATTATAGTTTGATAAATAAAAATAATCGATTATAGTAAGACGGAGCAGACCAGAGATACGGAGGGGAGGCGTGGAACGTGATTGACCGGAAACTGGAAATCTTTCGAATGGCGGCGATGGTGGGGAACTTCACGGAAGCGGCTTCGGCGCTGGGAATGAGTCAGCCCAACGTGACCCATCAGCTCGCCCGTCTGGAGAAAATTCAGCGGGCGGTACAATGTGCGGCGGCGAAGCGGAACTACCATGCCATCGGCGGAACCATGACCGCGGGGGGCTATCTTCTGCCCGGACTGGTGGCCGCCTATATGAACTCCCATGCCGGGTTCCGTCTCGGGCTGCAGATCGGCAATACGCGGGAGATCAGTGAGCAGCTGATCTCCCGCAAACTGGATCTTGCGCTGGTCGAGGGGCCGTTCGAGCCGAACTCCTTTCTGGCGGAGGAGTACTGCTGCGATGAACTCGTTCCTGTTTTCGCTCCGGAGGAATGTCCGCCGGAGTTTTCGCTGGTGGAGTATATCGGCGAAGGGAAGCGGCTGATTCTGCGGGAGGCCGGTTCCGGCACGCGGTACTATTTCGACCGGTTTCTCCGGGAGTGCGGCGGGGGGCGGCCGGGAGTGCTGGAGCTGCTCGAAGTGAACAGCTTCGACGCGTTGAAACTTCTGGTGCGGGCAAGGGTGGGCATCACGGTGATTTCGCGTCTGGCGGTTCGCGACGAACTGGCTTCCGGCGTTCTCGAGTGCGGGCGGTTTGTCGAGGGGCGGATGATCCGGAAGCTGAATTTCCTCTACCTGCCGGGGGCCGACCTCGATTTCGTCGGGAATTTCATCCGCTTCTGCCGCCGGCAGCCGGTTCCCGGGGAAGACCCGGCGTAATGGATCCTTGCATTCCGCAAGCTGTTCGAACCGCCGCTTCTCTTTTGCGGGATCCACCATGACGCCGGGAGCTCTCGAAGAAAGAACGTTTATTCTCCCCGGAGAGCTTCTGCATCGGCGTGAACCGTGATCTCCATATCCAGCCAGTTGACGCCGTCACGGAACGTCAGAAAATTGGCGCAGCGAATCGCGAAATCCGGATTGTCCGCCAGAGTTTCGGATGCGTCCGGCAGGGCGAATCCCGCCTGATAGACTCCCGGGAGCGTGTCCGGCGGCAGTGTGGCGGAGAGATTCAGCACCTGCTCGGTGCTGTTGCCGTACCAGCGCCGGATATCGGTTTGGAAACGAAACGAATGGCAGCAGGCACCGCATTTCAGCACCAGCAGGACCGGCCGGGCGTTGACCGGAGCGGAAAAGCCCCGGTTGACCAGACGGATCTCCGCCTCCAGTTTGCCGCCCGGGCGGACGCTCCCCGGAAGCCGGGCGGAGCGGAGCTCCAGACGATACCCCAGATGATCCCGGATGAATTCAAAGTGACTGCGCGGAACGAACCTGCCCGCGGCATCGAAAAAGTACCCGTCCGAAACCGGAATCCGGTTGTCATGGAGGAACATGGGATCGACCGGAACCGATTTCCACCAGTCGATCGGATAAAAATCCTGCTCGAACAGCGAATGGCCGTGCACCATGCTGAAGGTGTCGTAATGCCAGCGGTGGAAATTCAGCAGGGCCTCGTGCGGCAGAGCCACTCCCGCCAGGTCGCGCCATTGCAGTTCGCCATCCATCGGAAGATAGCGGCTCTCCCCGTCGAGATAGCGGAACTCCTCCTCGAGGGAGAGGTTGTCCATGCCGAACGTCCCTCCATGGTTGTTGTTCCCCATGAAGTAGTCGTTGAAGTGGCCGATTCTCGCCCGGGCGGTTCCGGAAAACGCTTCGGATTCCGAAAGCGGAGCGTTGCCGAACAGCGCCCGTTTCAGCCGGGGGTATCGGAGCATGGTGTTCCGCCCCTCCGGCAGGGCTTCCAGAACGGCGGCGAGAAGTTCCCGGCAGAAACCGGCATCCTCCTCCAGATGATGGAAACTGTGATGAAATTCGCCGAACCGCCCGACGAAGCCGCATTGCAGAACATAGATCACATCCTGATAGCGGCGAAGCAGCGGCCGCAGCTGGGCGATGTGGTTCAGTACGGTCTCCGCGGAAGGGCCGGCGGGCGTCGGATACAGCTCGTAGGCAAAGCGCAGCAGCGCCTTGGCGCCGGATTCGCGCAGTTTCCGGAAGAAGCTCTCGATGTCATCCAGTTTCTGCTGAGAAAACGGCCGCCCGTCACAGTAGTTCATCAGAAAACAGTAACTCTGCATGACGGTCACGCCGTCGTAGGCGAAATAATCCAGCTCGTCCTGCCATTGCGCGTGGGAGAATTCGACCGCGTCCAGACGGTTTCCGCGCATCAGGCGCGGGCAGCCGGTCAGCTCCTCGTTCTGACACGACGGCTTGAGAGCGCGCCCGTCGAGCTTGTTCTGCTTGCTGTGGCAGGAGCAGGTGCCGGCGGTCTCGCCGGGAATGGTGCTGAAATAGATCTCCGTGCGGAATCCCCGTTCCGGATTCCTCAGACCTGTTCTGCCGTGCGGATCATCCGGACGGATGCCGCGGAACTCTTTCGCCCTCATCCTCACTCTCCCTTCAGACACATTTCGACAATCTCGTCGACATTCCCTGTCGCGAGGCCGATGGAGGTGTCCGATGCCCCGTAGTAGATGCGTAATTCGCGGCTCGCCGGTTCGACGACGCAGCCGGTGGTGAACACCACGTTCGGAATCACGCCGTTGAGTTCGTTTTCCGTCTCCGGGGCGAGCAGGTAACTTTTCATCACGCCCAGAACCTTTTCCGGCTGTTCCAGATCGAGCAGGCACGCTCCGATGCAGTAACGGAACCCGGAGAACGTGTCGAGCACGCCGTGGTAGATTTCCAGCCATCCTCAGAGAAACCCGAAATTTCCCTGCTAGTCTTATACAGGATGCCTTTTTGCTTCAGACCTGTTTTTCTGGTAACAAACGGAATAATACCAGAAAACATCACATTAAAACAAATAAGTGAAACACCGCAAACTATCCAATATTGTTATACATTGTATCTATCGGTATCATCAGACCTTTCCCAATACGCCATTGACATAAACAGACATAAAAAAAATACTTTCTGAAGTCAATAAAATAGCGATGATCGCAATCGTAATCAAGAGTTCGATCAGCGTAAAAATTCTCCGGATTCCCCGACTTCGATGCGGAATGATGCTCATGCCTCCTTCTCTCCTCTCTGGTGTTGCACAGCGTTTTTTTCATATTGCCGCAGTAAAAAGGTCAGATACGACGAAGCGAATATCAGTTCCTTCTCCAGCGAGAGACGGCGCATTTCCGGAACATCCCGGGCGGCGGCGCACCTCCGCCCGGTCAGCTCCATCATCAGCGGCCCCCGGTAACCGGTCTCCAGAAGCGCCGGAATCACTCCGTGCCAGTCGATGTACCCCAGCCCCGCCCCCTGATGGTCGTCGCGCAGCCCGAAGTTGTCGTGCAGATGGGTGGTGAAGAGCCGTTTGCCAATCCGGCGGATCAGGGCGGGCAGTGTCTGCGGTTCCCCTGTTTCGAGCAGGCGGCGCACCCCTTCCGGACGGGCGTTGGTCTGGCCGAGCAGACAGTGGCCGGTATCCACATTGATTCCGACATCCGGCAGATCCAGACGCTCGACCACCTGGATCACCAGGTCGGCATCCGGAAGCGTCGCATTGTCCGGCCCTGGGTAGTAGCAGGTCTCCACCGCCAGCCGCACGCCGTTGCGCCGGGTGAGTTCCGCGACGCGTCCGATCACCTCCACATCCCGGGCGAGTTCCACATAGGGGCGAAGGTTCGGCAGGTGACAGACCATGACCGGACAGCCGAGCGCGGCGCACACCTCCGCCTCGTGCTTCTGAATCTCCAGATAGGAGTCCAGCGTGTCGCCCACGTTGAAGTGTTCGGAGTGGATGCTCCAGGTGTCGAAGCCGTACTCTCTGGCGCGCTGCCCGATCGCTTCCGCTTCGCGCGGCGTGATCCGGGTCACGTGGGAGAACTCCAGTGCGCCGATCCAGTCCGAGTAGGCGGTGTAGTCCGCCAGCAGTCGCTCGTATGCGGCGAAGGTGTAGGGCTCTTCGTCGCCGGCGGAGTTGGTGAGAATGGTGTTGCATCCGATTCGACTTTTCATCATTTTCTCCAGATAGAGTTTTGTCTGTCTTCCCTTTTCCGATAGTATAGTATAAATCACGGAACGGAACAACAGTTTCGACGGGAAAATCGAAAAAACCTTTCGTAAAGTATATTTTTTTATACTTTTCTTCGGAAGGCGGGCAACGAATGGCATCATTCCGATTGACAGCGGGAGTCGGGGGCGTTATATTTCCGAAAACGGGAAATGGCGCATGAAAAATCCACAATCCTTCGTCCCCCGTCACCGGGCGATCTACGAAATCCTGCGCGGGAGAATCCGTTCCCGCTACTGGAAGTACGGCGAGGCGCTGCCGTCGCGGGAGGTGTTGTGCCGGGAGTTCGCGGTCTCCGCCATCACGATCCGGACTGCGTTGCGCAATCTGCAACAGGAGGGCTACATCCGGTCGGTGCGGGGGCGCGGAAGTTTCGCCTGCTGGAAAAAGGAGCAGGAATACTATCTTTCCGCCATTTCTTCCGCAGGCCGGAAACTGGAGATCACCCATCTGCTTTTCGCGCCGAAGCCGACCGATTCCTACCTCATGAACATGCTTGCGGATGCTTTTATGGAGAAGAATCCGCAAATTTCGGTGAAATTCACCGAGCTCCGGCCGCGCGGAATGGAGGACCCGTGGCTGCAGCTGATCGCCTCCGGCGAATTGCCGCAGTGCGGGGAGTTTTTCTGGCATGCGGCCTACGCGGAGCAGGACGCGCTCTACCCGCTGGAGGAACTGCCCGATTTTGAAGAGCTCAAACAGGAGCTGCACCCCGGCGCGGTCTATCCGACGCGGAACGGCTCCGGAGAGTCGCACATCCACGCGCTCTATCTCTTTTTCGGCGTACCGCTCTTCATGATTTTCAATGTGGATCATCTGGAACACGCGGGGGGGCGTGTGCCGTACAAACCGCTCTCCTGGCCGCAGATTTTCCGCATCAGCCGGGCGATGGCGGAGCGGAAGCGTTCCGGCGCTGCTTTTGCGGCCGCAATTGCCGCGCCCTATTCCTATCACGGCGTGAAACCCTTCATCGAACTTCTGGGGCAGGATCTGTTTCAACGCGGCGTACCGCTGACGGATCTAAACTCATTTGCCGGACTCTTCCAGACCGGAGGCGCACTGGCGGGGCTGGAACTGCTCGAAAAGATTCTGCCGCGCGGACGAACGCTCCTGCGCAAGTGCGATGAACATTTCGCACTCGGCGAGGTGGGATTTCTGCCGTTCGCCTCCAGCTGGTGTCTGAATCTGCTGGAGATGATGAATCAGGAGCAGCGCTATTTCATCTCGCCGATTCCGCCGGTGGGGGAACACCGGAAATACCGTTCGTTTCACTCCGGATTCAGCGTCGGAATCTTCCGCAACGGCATCGCTTCGAGCGAGCAGCTGCAGGTGACCTGGGAGTGGATTCGATTCCTCTTTCATCGCCGTTCCCAATATCTGCTTTCGCAGGATTTCCGACTTCCGGTCCGCCGCGGCGTCGAATCCTATCTGCAGAGGGAGAATCCGCTGCTGTACGCCATGGCGCACAACATGCTGCGGAACTCCGTTCCACAGCCGGACTTCTCCGGCATGCGCCGGGCCTTCGCCTGTGCGGGGCGGAAAATCACATCGTTCCTGCACGGAGAGTTCTCGCCGGAGGAGTGCCTGAAGGCCATCCGCGAAGATCTGAATCATCTGCCGCGATGAGATGATGAACGGGGCGATTTTACCAGTTTTCCCCGGTTCCGGCGGAAAATAGATTTGACCACCATCGTCCGGGGGTGTATGTTTTACCGGCGACGTGGAACGGTTCCCCGTCGCATGTCGGGAAAGATCATGGAGACGAAACTTCTGCTGCACGTCTGCTGCGCCCCCTGCGCAGCCGGATGCGTCGAACGGCTGCTCGAAGCGGGGCGGCAGGTCACGCTTTACTACTCGAATTCGAACATCGCCACCGCCGACGAGTTTGAACGTCGCCTGGAATCGGTGCGTGCGCTGGCCGGAATCTTCGACCTGCCGCTGGAGATCGACCGCTACGATCATCCGTCGTGGCTGGAGTGTGCCGGCTGTCTTGCCGCCGAACCGGAACGCGGCGCCCGCTGTCCGGTCTGTTTCAACTTCTCGCTCGAGCGGACTGCCCGCCGCGCGGCGGCGCTCGGTGCGAATTTCGCCACCACGCTCACGGTCAGTCCGCACAAATCGAGCCGGGTGATCTTCGAGGTCGGCTCCCGTTGGGACCACTTCGAACCGCACGACTTCAAGAAGAAGAACGGTTTCCTCCGGAGCCGGGAACTCGCCCGCAAATACGGCTTTTACCTGCAGAATTTCTGCGGGTGCGAATTCTCCCGGCGGGAGGATTGATCCTGGCGTTACCGCACGATCCTGCGCGGATGCTTCCGCGTGTAGAGGGTGAAGAGCGCGAGGTAAACCATCAGCAGAACCGCGATGGCGATCATAATGATCCGGCTCTGCGCCTGCAGGCCGAAAATGCTGCACAGCGTGCTGGTGAGCAGCGCGACGGCAACCACCGCGAAGCTCTTGTGAATGTGCTGGGCATAGCCGTTGTCGTAGACAATCCGGTGGAGCCGGGCGCCGAGCGGAAATCCGACGATGCCGCCGACAGCGATCAGCATGGCGGCGCCGAACATCTGCCAGTTGAATCCGCCTGCGCTCAAGAGATAGGTGACGCCGCCGGTGACGGTGGTCACCAGCACCAGCAGCCGGACGATCCGGCTGGTGTAGTACTCCGGCACCTGGAATCCGGAGGTCAGCAGCGGCCGGATCAGCAGGCCGCCCCCCACGCCGAGCAGGGAACTGACCAGCCCGGTAACGAGACCGGTGGCGAAGGCGATCCGGCTCCTGAGCGGGGTGACAGGCGACATCGTGTCGTTGTAACAGCGGGTCCGGCTGCACAGCGTCTGCACCGCGATGAAGGTGATGAGCCCGATCAACATCCATTGCAGCGGAGCGGGGCCGCAAAGGTCGAAGAGGCGGCGGTTGATCGATTTGCCGCAGAGCGAGGTCAGCAGGGCGCCGACGCCGACCGGAATGGCGAGGGAGCGACCCGGTTCTCCCGGCTTCCAGCCGATCTCCGGCGCCTGCCGCATCACGGTGAGCAGGGTGGAGGGGACCATCTGGAGCAGGCCGATGCCGACCGCGTCGAGCGGTTCGAAGCCGAGAATCAGCAGCACCGGCACGACGATCCAGCCGCACCCGACGCCCCAGTAGCCGCCGGAGAGCATGCCGACGAAGCCGAGCAGAGGGCCGACACCGAAAAGAAGTGTGTTCATTGCCGCTCCGCGAGAATTTTCTCCAGGAACCGTTCCAGCAGGAAGTTGCAGCTGGCGAAAGCCCCGGAGTGATCGTGGCCGGGCAGGGCGTAGTGTTCGACATGGCGGTGCCCGAGCGCCCGCAGTGTTGCGGCGAAGAAGGCGTTTTCTTCCGGACGCCCGGCGATATCCAGCCCCGGCGCTCCGGTCACCAGTACGATCGGCGGCAGATCGGCGGAGGCGTGCGCAAGCGGCGCGTAATCGTCGATCACCGGCGTGAATTGATTGCCCGGGTATCCGAGATCAATTTTAAGCTGGTAATGGGTGGTCATCTGCCCGCTCACCAGCATCAATCCCGCAAGTTCCCGGCGAGGATCGATGCCGTACGGGGCGAGAAAGCGCGGGTTCATCCCGACGATGGCCGCCAGATACGCTCCGGCTGAAATGCCGCCGATGAAGAGCCGTCTGCGGTCGCCGCCCCAGGAATCGATTCCGGAGATGATGCGGGCGAGAGCGGCGGCGGCGTCTTCAATCGCTCCCGTCGCCGGTGTCGCCGGCGAGAGCCGGTAACGGACTTCGACGACGATGTTTTTCCCGTTGTAGAGGGCGGGCAGGCAGTCCTGGGCACCGTCGCCGGTGAGGCCGCCGCCGTGGAACCAGACGGTGACCGGGGCAGGGGAGGGGCACTCCCGGGGAATCGTGAGATAGCAGGTCTGGAAGTCGTTGCCCGGCTCTCCGTAATGAAGGATTTCCGTTTCGCGGTAACAGGCGGAATTGGGAACAACTGCGGGGGGAATGATCATTTTTCTCTCCTTGAGAAACCGCCCCCGTTCCGTTCGAACGAAACGGGGGGAATGGGTTATTTCGCCACGTTTTCCTTTTTCAGATAGTTCACCAGCAGCGGCATTGCCGGTTCCGTCATATTGTGGCCGTATCCCTGCAGTTCATAGAGGGTGACCGGGTGTTTGTTCAGTTTGAGCATCCGCATCAGGTAGGCGTTCTCCTCGTACCGCCCGACCATCTCCAGCTCACGGTCGCCGGTGATCAGCAGGATCGGTGGCAGATTGGGCGTCCGCACGAAATAGAGCGGCGCAAGTTCGTCGACCACCGGTTGGAGGATCGAAATGTTCCGCTCCCGACGGGCGGTGAAATGGGTGATGGTGTGGCCGCTGAGCGGCATGAGTCCGGCGAGGTCGGCGGGAGAAAGCTCATAGGGGGCGAGGTATTTCGGCGCCATGCCGACCATCAATGTGAGATACCCGCCCGCGGAGTGGCCGGTGAGATAGATTTTTTTCGGATCGCCGCCGAAGGAGGCGATGTTGCGGTACACCCAGGCGACCGCCGCCGCGGCGTCTTCGATGCAGTCGGTTACCTTGACGCCGGCGTTGGGGGCGTCCTTTGCAGTTTTTCCGCCGGGGGCGAGGCGGTAGTTGACGGCGGCGATGGCGAAGCCGTGGTTCTTCAGCTGAGACGGAATGTGCTTGCTTCCGGCGGTGAGGCCGCCGCCGTGGAACCAGATCACCGTGGCGAATCCTCTGCTGTCGGCCGGGTAATAAAGGTCGAGCGTGCAGCGGTCACGGCGGTAGGAATCCGCCTTGGCATTCGCCGCGAGATAGGGAATGTCACGCTTGAGTTCGTAAACGGTCTTTTCTGCGGCTTCCGTTCCGGCAAACGGAAGGGCGAGCAGTGCGGCAAGCGCCGCGGCGAAAAACAAGATTCGGTGAAACATATGCGGACCTTTCCTGGTTCAGCCGTCGATCACTGCGCCGATGGCTTTTGTATACTGTATACAATAAAATATAAAAGTCAAATGATGTTAAAGTTATATTTCTAAAAAAATGCCGCATCCCCGGGGGATGCGGCCAGGAGAAACGCATGAAACAGATTATCTGCCGCGCGGCGTCATGGCGCAGAGCATCTGGGTGATTCCCCAGGCGTCCTGGAGAGACATGACCTTCTTCTCGTGACCGGGCCCCCAGCTGTCGGTGTAGATCACGTCGCCGGTACGGGTGTTGTAGCCGTTGATGATCCGCATGTGGGGCTGGATCTGGTTCGTCTTGTTGTCCGCCTGATGGGGGAGGGTGATGGTGACCCAGCAGAGCGGAACCCCGGCATCGATGTTATCTCGAATCTCTTCGGAGAATTCGCGGTAGGCGCTCTTGTCTTCGCACCGCATTTCGGTGTAGATTTTGGGATCCATGGCGCTGAGCAGGGCGTCGACGTTCAGATATTTCGTCCGCCCCCGGACCGTCACGAAATTTTTGAGTTTCAATTCGCGGGCGTCGCTCTTGCGGGCACGGGAGTTGTAATCTTTCGTCAGGCGCGTGAAGGTGTTCCAGCGCAGCTCCTTGGTCGCCATTTCGCAGGTGATGAGCGGTTTGACCCGGACGCCGAGCCGGCTTTTGGCGTCGTCGAGCGCTTCGAGCGCCGCCTGCATGCTGGTGCCCCGCTTCGCGTCGCTCTTGGCGATCTGGGCGATGACATGCTGATCGACGGTGCTGCCGTAGTACCGGAGCATCCGTTCGGCGGTGGCGGCGACGCAGTACCCTTTCTGCCCCTGGTCAACCATCGGCACGAAGAGATAGCGTGAACCGTCGGGATCGTTGATGATTTTGCTGGTGAGCTCCTCGGTGGTGGTGGAGCTTTTCAGGCTGTCGCGGAGGTTGCGGGGGGCGGTGCCGGGGCGGTAGGCGTCCAGCGCGATGTATTCGGCGGTCCGGTTGTCGGTGGTGCTCCAGCGGAGGATGAGATCGAATTTGTTGTTTTTCCAGATGCGGGAGTAGACTTTTGCTCCGGCGAGGAAGGCGCTCTGCTGGGAAGGAACCGGAACATTGGTAAGTTTGCTGAACTTCTGGATCAGGGAACGCAGTTTCTGCCGGAAGTCGGAGATTTCAATCTTCCCGGCATCGCCGCGGTTGTAGATGGAGATGGTGTACTTGCTGATTTTTCCGTTCGGCGCGATTTCGACGGTGAGCTCCTGAACCGGTTCGCCGAAGAGGGTCAGCGGGCTGTTCTTGACGGGGATGCCGCGAAGACGCTTTTTGCTGGAGTCGAGAAACTGGAGGTTTTGCGGGAACTCCTTGAGCAGGGCGTCGCCGGTGAGCTGCCAGGCGTCTCTGCCTTTTTCGAGCAGTTGATCCAGCTCTGCGGCG
>ENA-UONY01001641-UONY01001641.1-human-gut-metagenome-genome-assembly--contig:-CS9-NODE-1641-length-18013-cov-5.114434_pt1 | contig 18013 bp, 18 predicted proteins | sample MGYA00242465_ERZ724012 | MGnify/ENA metagenome assembly ERZ724012 | reverse complement strand
CTTCCTTGCGGTATGCGGGGAGGGGCAACAAACTAAAAGACCGCCAACGGCGGTCTTTTATTTTTGGGTTCCGCGGCTGGTCGCCACCAAAGAGACATCCTTTTGGATGTCCCTTTTTGTTTGGTTGCGGGGGGCGGCGCTTTATGCTATACTGCCCATACAGGATGCCCGCATCCTGAAGTGCAGAGAGAAAGCGAGGACGGTGCCGCTTGAAGGGGAATACCAGACAACTGCTGTCGATGATCTTCGTTTTCACGGTCATCGCCGTGGCCTACGCCTGCCGGATACTGGGCAAATTCGATATCGGCGGCGCGTATACCAATTATATCCGCTCCGCGCTGTACCTGCTGCTTTTCGCGTGGTGGGGCTTTACCATTGACCGGCGCATCATACAGAAGCAGGTGCTGCACTGCCTGCGCCTGACGGCGCTGCTGATGCTCCTGTGGCTGCTTCTGCGGACGCTGAAATACCATGTGGTGACCGGCGTGACGGCGGCGCGGTATGTGTGGTATCTCTACTATTTGCCGATGCTGTTTCTCCCGCTGCTGGGGGTGTATATTGCCCTGCTGCTGGGAAAGCCGGAGGAATACCGCCTGCCCGGACGGGCGAGGCTGCTGGCCATCATCCCTGCCGTGCTGTTTCTGCTTGTGATCACCAACGACCTGCACCAGTGGGCCTTTGCCTTTAAGGACGGCGTACCCGGGAGGCCGGTCAGCAGCGCCTTTACCCACAGGCTGCTGTACTTCGTCTGCCTTGTGTGGATGGTGGCGTGCATCACCTTTTCACTGGTGCGGCTGTTTCGCAAGAGCCGCATTCCGGGCGGCGCGCAAAAGAGACTGACGCCGTTTGTGCTGGGCTGCGTCACGCTGCTGTACGGGCTGCTCTATCTGTCGGGCCTGCCGGCTGTCCGGTGGTGGTTCGGGGATATGAACGTGACGCTCTGCCTGCTGTACGCCGCCCTCTACGAAAGCTGCATTCGCTGCCGGATGATCCCGTCCAATACGGGGTATGTGGAGCTGTTCGAGGCGTCAACGCTGGCGGCCTGCATCGCAGACCCCGGCGGACAGATCGTCCTGCGTTCCCGCGCCGCAGGGGAGGACATGGTCTGCCCCCGGGAGGGGCAGCGTCTCATCCGCCCCGACGGGATGCGGATCTCCTCGGCGCCCATCGGCGGCGGCTATGTGGTCTGGCAGGACAACGTGCGCCCGCTGCTGGAGCTGCACACCAAGCTGAATGAGAACAAGGCGGAGCTGGAGAGCAACCGGAAAAAATTGCAGGACGCCTACCTTGTGCAGAAAAAGCTCCACGAGCTGACGGAGAAGAACCGTATATACGACGCGCTGGAGGCCAAGCACAGCCGCCAGATCACCCGGATCCGGCAGCTTCTCGCCCAGTGCGAGGGCGCCGCTCCCGCCGAATTGCGGAGCCTGCTGAAGCGGATCCTGCTGCTGGGTACCTACATCAAGCGCAGCGCCAACCTGTATTTCCTCAGCAGCGAGTACGAGCGCCTGCCCCAGCAGGAGGTGCGCCTGACCATTGACGAGGCGGTGCGCGCCCTGACCGCCTGCGGCACAGAGTGCGGCGTTGTCTACCGCACGACGGCGCCCATGTGCGCCGGGGAGGTGGTGCGGCTCTTTGAGCTGCTGGCAGCTGTGGCAGAGGCAACGGCGGACGACCTGCGCTCTCTGTTCATCTCCGTTTCCGACAGCGAGATGGATCTGTCGGTGGAGTGCGCCGCGCCGCTGTCGGCGCTGGCGTCGCCGGAGGTGACGGTGCAGCAGGAGGACGGGCTGTGGCTCATCCGCACGGCGATAGGAGGACGGGACGATGATGTATAAGCTGAAGCGCTTCCGGTTCAATGCCATCAAGGAGAGCCTTGACCAGCTCCCCACCGCCGTATGCTTTTTTGACCGGGACGGCGGCATTGTGCTGTGCAACCGGCAGATGTACCGGCTGAGCCAGCAGCTGCTGCGCAGCGACCTGCAATACATGGGGGAGCTGGAGGAGGCGCTGGCCGCGCCGCCGGAGGGCGTGACGCCGCTTGAGAAGATGGAGAACACCTACCTCTTTCCGAACGGAACGGTGTGGAAATTTGAAAAGACCGACGTGACGGACCGGTACGGCACATCCTATATCCAGCTCACCGCCGCGGATGTGACGGCGCTGCACTGGGCGCTTGTCCAGCTGGCGGAGGATAACCGGGCGCTGGAGCGGGACGCGGAGCGGATGCGCCGCCTCTCCGAGAATGTGGAGGCGGTGGCCCGGGAGAAGGAGCAGCTTGCCGCGAAATCCGCCATGCACGACAGTCTGGCCGCCTGTATCACCGTGACGAAGCAGTATCTCGCCGGGGATCTCCACGGCGTCGACGGGGAGGCGGTGCTGCGGGAGTGGGAGAAGAGCATCTCCTTCCGGGAGGCGCTGTGCCTGCCGGCCAAGGAGACGCTGTACGAAAACGCAAGGAGCAGCGGCGTGACCGTCAGGGTGCGGGGGCCGGAGCCGGTGGGCGCGGCGGCGGAGCTGCTGTATGCGGCCATGCAGGTCTGTCTGAGCAACGCCGTGCAGTACGCGCAGGCCACGGAGCTGACCGCTCACATCTGGGAGGACGGAGACAGGTACAATATCCTGCTGCGCAACAACGGCAAGCCGCCGGAAAAGCCCATTACAGAGGGCGGCGGGCTGTCCAATCTGCGGCGGCGGATCCAACGGGCGGGCGGCACGATGACCGTGCAGAGCCTGCCGGTGTTCGCGCTGGTGATCGGCCTGCCAAATCTGGGAAAGTCTGGAGGGGAAACGGATGGCTGTCAGAAACATATTGGTGGTTGAGGATCAGGCGCTGGCCAGAATGTACCTGTGCGCCTGCGCGGAAAAGTGCGCGGACTGCCGGGTGGCGGGCGCGCTGAATCGCGCCGACGCGGCGCTGGGCCGGTGCGGAGACGGGCAGATCGACCTAATTTTGATGGACATCTGCACCGAAAACGACTCGGACGGTCTGACCGCCGCCGAGGCCATCAAGAAGGCGTATCCCCGCATTAAGATCGTGATGGTGACCTCCATGCTGGAGGGGCGCTTTCTGGAGCGGGCGAGACGGATCGGCGCCGACAGCTTCTGGTACAAGGATTCCCCCGCCGGCGACCTTGTGGGCGTCATCGAGGGTACCCTGTCCGGTAAGCACTTCTGGCCGGACGGCGCACCGTCGGTGCGGCTGGGCAATGCCCTGTCCTGCGATTTGTCCGATCAGGAGCTGGAGACGCTGCGCCTGCTCTGCGAGGGGCAGACCAACGCGGAGATCGCCGCCCAGATGAACGTGGCGGAATCCACGGTGCGCACCTATATCAACCGGATGCTGGAAAAGACCGGCTATCCCAACCGCAACCGGCTGATGGTGGCGGCGGTGGGTAAACGGCTGGTGGTGCCCGGCAGCCAGCTTGCGCCGGTGGAGAAAAACTGAATGAACATACAGAGCGCCGCATAGAGCGGCGCTCTTTTCCGTCCTGCCCGCGCCGGAGAAGCGGCGGCGGCACACCACAACCCGGCGGAAACGGAAAACGCTCGCGAAAAAACGAGAGCCGCGGCATGATCTGTCCTTACTTTTGAGGACAGACAGGGCCGCGCTTTTTTGCTACAATGGGTATAAGCTGAAAGTATACCGGAGTGGAATAGATTCGATGAATATACAGGAAAGGAATGAGGGCGGTTCGATGCGTAAAATTGTGATCGATATGCAGAATTATCTGTTTGCAGACGCCGTAGCGAGCGCTTTTAAGAACTCGGAATATGATATCGACGTGATCCGTGCGGAGTCCCCGCAGGACACGGTGGAGCTGTGCCAGGTGTATGAGCCCTTCGCCCTTGTCATGGAGGTCACGGGCTACACACCGTGGAGGCTCAGCGAGCGGCTGAAGCTGCGCGACCGGGTACGGGAGCTGTGTCCCGGCTGCAAGATCGCGCTGATGGTGGACTCCAACACCGAGCGGCAGGCCGCCAAGGACATCCGGGACGCCAAGAAAAACGGGCTGATCGACCAGTTTTTCTACGGCTCCATGACCGCCGAGTATCTGATGGATCAGATCTACGCCATGTGACGGAGGCAGCGCGGCCAGACCATAACGGAAATACCCCCAACACGGGAGATTCAACAGGGAACCATAGAAACCATCAAAACCATAGGAACCTGCCGGGAAAAGCGGCACCGACTGAAAGGAGAAATGGATCATGGCGAACAAGTGTGGAATTTGCGGAGCGGACATCAACCTGATGCAGACCCAGAAGCTGGCGGACGGCAACTGCATCTGCCGTAAGAATTGCAGAAGCCGGGGCTTCAAGGTGTACGACTATGTGCATGGCAACCTGCCCGGCGTGAAGGCGCATCTGGCACAGGTGGAGCGGGGGACGAAGCTGTGGGAGCACTACTTTGTGCCGCGGCTGAAGACCAAGGATAAGAACCAGAAGCTGACGCGCTTCGGCGCGCACCTGTATGTGGCGGAGGACATCGGGCTGGTGGCCTTTACGCAGGTGGACTACAAGATCCTGATATTCGGCAAGACCACCCGCGCCTGCGTGTACCGCATCGCCGATCTGCGGAACTATAAGTATGAGGAGCAGATGGTGAAGAACGGCGACAAGACGGAAAAGAAGTCCACCGTGCGGCTGGTGTTCATCAACACCGAGGGTATGAACGCCTTCAACCTTGAGGTCAACAACTTCAAGGAGTATGAAAAGCTCAGCAAGTATTTCGACACGCTGTTCGGCGTGCAGAAGACGCTGGGCAACGCCGCCAACACGTGGAAGCAGCAGATGACCGCCATCAAGGACGTGGCCTCGGGTCTCAGCGCCGCCATGCGGGGCGAGGAGGACGCCGGGGAGAAGGCGGCCGCCGCCATCAACTCGCTGGACGCGGCGGTCTACGGCGACCGCACCGAGTGGATCCGCCGGGCAGACGCGGCCCTTGCCGCGTTTAACGGATAAAAGCGCTTTGCGCGGAAGGGGTCATGGGGAAGCGGCGGCACGGCATTGTGCTGCTGCACGGTGATCTCCACGCTGCCCGGCGGCTGGGCCGCCGGCAAAGAGCGCAGAGAAGAAATAACCAAAAGGGTACGGAGGGCGGCGGGACACCATGCCCCGTCCGCCCTGCCGAAGCAGGTGAGACACGATCATGAAAAAAAGAAGTATCATTCTATGTCTGTTGGTAGTGCTGCTGCCGGTCACGGGCTGCGGCCAGAAAAAGGACGCGGAGCCGCTGACCGTGACGCTGTGGCACGTCTACGGCGGAGAGGTGGATTCCCCGCTGAACGGCCTGATCGAGGAGTTCAACAGCACCATCGGGGCCCAGCAGAACATCCGCGTGAAGGTGGAGCTGGTCAGCAACAGCGGCAGCATCCATAAGAGCGTGCTGGCGGCGGCCAACAACGACCCGGGCGCACCGTCGCTGCCGGATATGTTCGTATCGTACCCCAAGACGGTGCTGGCGCTGCCGGATCAGGAGATCCTGGTGGACTACCGGGACTATTTCAGCGAGGAGGAGCTGGCGGCCTTCATCCCCGCCTTTGCGGAGGAGGGGATGATCGGCGGGCGGCAGGTGATCCTGCCCATCGCCAAGTCCACCGAGGTGCTGTTCGTCAACCGGACGCTGTTTGACCGCTGGGCGGCACAGTCCGGCGCCAGCTACGACGATCTGACCACATGGGAGCGGCTGTATGCGCTGGCGGAGCAGTACGCCGCGGACACAGGCAAGAACTTCTTTGTCCATGATTATCACTTCAACTATTTTCAGGTGGGCGTAACGTCCCTGGGGGAGACGTTTTTCCGGGACGATGGCGTGAGCTTCGGCCCGGCCTTTGAGCGGGCGTGGGAGCCCTACGCACGGGCGGCGCTGCAGGGGGGTATGTGGCTGCTTGACGGGTATGCCACAGAGCCGCTCCGCACCGGAGATACCATCGTCTCCGTGGCGTCCTCCGCCAGCGTGCTCTACTACGCCAACACGGTGACATACCCGGACAACACCTCGGAGCGGGTGACGATCGAATCCATGCCCGGCCCGGTATTTGAGGGCGGGGAGAAGCGGGTGCTGCAGCGGGGCGTGGGGATGTGTACGCGGCGCTCCACCCCGGAGCGGGAGCGGGCGTGCATCACCTTCCTCAAGTGGCTGACGGAGCCGGAGAAGAATGTACAATTCGTCACCAGTCTCGGCTATATGCCGGTGACGCAGGAGGCCTTCGACCAATACCTGCCCGCCGCCGTGGAGTAGCTCAGCGATCCGATGTATATCTCACTGTATGAGACATATCTCAAGACACAGGAGGCGTATACCTTCTACTGTGCGCCTCAGCTTGAGAACTATCTGGAGCTGGAGACACGGTTTGAGAATCTGGCGCGGCTGAAGCTGCTGGCGGGACGCACCCAGTATCTGGAGGGGGCCGGTACGCTGGACGAGTTGGTTTGGGATACACTGGACAGCTTTAAGCTGGATTACGGTACATGAGAGAGGGAAAGCACATGCGGTCGATCAGGGAAATGCTCCATAAGACGGGTCATGCCGCCGCCCCCAGCATGGGGATGCGGCTGCTGCTGTACTGGTTTGCCATGGCGCTGCTGCTGGTGGCGACCATCCTGTCGATCCTCATGGCCACCGGTGTGCTGTCCCACGCCTCCCGGCAGCTGGCGGGGGTGCTGGATATCCAGCAGCGGAACACCTACGCCGCGCTGGATGCGCAGATGAATACGCTGACGGCGCAGGGAATGGCCATGTCGGAAAAGCTGGGCAAGGAGCTGGATGCCTTCCTCGCGGTCAAAGGCATCTCCTTTGGCGAGCTGAACGACGACCCGGCCGCCATCGCGGAGCTGGAAAAGCGGCTGTACCCGCCGCTGAGCAGTACGCTGAGCGCTGCCTCGTGCAGCGGGACCTTCTTCTGTCTGCACGCCACCGCCAACACATCCCTGCCCAATGCGGACGATCTGCGGGCAGGTATGTATCTGCGGTATTCCGGGCTCCAGCCCACGGTGGCCTCGGAGCAGGACATCATCTGCTTCCGGGGCGCTACGGAGGCGGCGCGGGGCTTGCAGCTCCAGATGCACAACCGCTGGAACCCGGAGCTGAACGCCGCGCTGATCCCCGGCAGTCAGAAGGTCTCCTCCTATCAGGGGCAGCGGCTGGCGGAGGGCTGCCTGTGGACGAAGCGCACGGAGCTGCTGGATACATGGGAGCAGGTCACGCTGCTGTGCGTACCCATTCTGGACGGCGGCGGCGTGGTGCGCGGGTTCTGCGGTATGGAGGTCAGCGATCTCTATTTCAGCCTCTCCCACGGCACGGTGTCCAGCACCTTCGGCAAGATGCTGACGCTGGTGGCGCCGGTGGACGGCGATAAGCTGTCCCTGTCGGGGGCCATGCTGGGCGCCACAGACGGGTCGCGGCTGACGGCCGACGGCACCCTGCATATCAGCGAGGGGAAATACTACACGACCTACACCAACGGCAAGGAGACATATCTGGGCCGGCACCAGCTGCTGGACGCCGACACATGGGACGATGTGCCCCTGGCGGCGGTGACGCTGCTGCCGGAGGATACCTTCCGCAGCTACGAGCGGGGGGCGCGGGGCGCATGGTTCCTGGGAGCGGTGCTGTTTCTGATGATGATGCTGGCGGCGGCGACCATGCTGTCCCGCAGCTTTGTAAAGCCGATCAATAAAAGTCTGGCGGCGGTCAGAGGCGGCGCGACGGAGATGGTAGCCTCCGGTATCCCGGAGATCGACGAGCTGCTCGCCGCCATCCGCGAACGGCCGGCGGGGACGCTGCCGCCGGAGGTGGAGGCGCGGCTGCAGGGCTTTGCCCGGCGCGCTGAAACGCTGACCGGCACGGAGCGCACCATCCTGCAATACTACATGGACGGGCATACCGTCAAGGATATACCGGAGCTGGCCAGCATCAGCGCCAGCACGGTCAAGACGCATAACCGCAATCTTTACCGGAAGCTGGGGGTAGCTTCCTTTGACGAATTAAAGGTTTATATCGAGCTATTTGCCGGCTGCGGCCGCAGCAGCGAGCTGCTGAGCAGATAGGAAAAGCATTGGACAGAGTACACAAACCGAGGGGGAGCGGAGTTGTGTACTCTGTCTAAGCCTTAGGGTGATTTTTCCGGTGACGGGCAAATATCACCCCTGGGGTAATAGACATTTACGGGAAAAACTGATAATAAATGGATATAGATACGGATGTAGAGAAAGTCAGAACTGCGACGTGGAGGAACAGGAGGGAGCAGCAATGCGCCGCATCATCAGAGCGTGTATGGAGGATATATCCTCCGCGGAGGTTTTCCAGTTTTCACTGCGCTGCGCCGTGTGCGGTTCCCTTTGGAAAAGCCAGCCTGTATGGTTTTCCAAGGCGGGAAGGCAGCCGGAGAGCGAGGGTAAGCGCGTGATCTTCCGAACACTGTACCAGCGGGAGAAGGAGGAGGCGTGCAGGCGGGCCGCCACAGAGGCGCTGGAGCATTTCAGCCTGTGTCCCATCTGCAAGCGGCTGGTGTGCGACCACTGTTTCCTGCTGGGCGAGGATATCGACCTGTGCATGGATTGCGCCGCATTTTTGCAGGAGAGAGGCGAGCCGGTGGCGGCAGTATCTGCAAAGCCGGCGGAGACAGATCATCAGAGAGAATGCATATGAGATGCCGGCTTTTAATAGGAGGTGTACTGCTGGTCATGATGCTCTTCGGAACGACAGGCTGCGGTAAGCCGGATGATCGGGAGTTCGGCCACATGGTGGATGGCCCCGGCATGATGTATACGCCGGAGGATCAGAGCCCCTTTGCGGGGACGTGGCAGAGCCGGGATGGCAGCATCGTCATGGAGGTGGAGAGCAGCGACCCGTTTGAGAGCTCCCACATACAGGTGCTTGTGGACGGCGAGCCGGATTTTCAGGCCGATATGTGGGTGTACAAGACCGGGACGGTAAAGCTGACGCAGGAGCAGAAGGGAATCCTCATGACGGGAACCTTCGGAGGTCTGACGTTCAGCCATGCGGAAAACGCCTTCCGTATCCGGTACAGCGACGGCAGCGGCCATAGATGGCTGACGAGGGAGGGCGCTGCGTGCGGCGAGGAGGACGTGATCTTCTCCGACCAGCCGCAAGCGCCGCCGTCCGCAGCGTGGAGCTGTCCCGCCTGCCGGACAGAAAACGAGGGCAATTTCTGCACCAACTGCGGCGCAGAAAAGCCGCTGCTGTGCAGCCGCTGCGGCTGGCAGCCGGAGGAGGGGCGCAGCTCTGTGTACTGCCCCGCGTGCGGTAACCGTCTCAAATGAGACGCACCGATATATGTGACAACAAGAGCAGAAAATACGAAAAATGGGAGGAACGGCGATGAGGAGTATGAAGAAACTGACGGCACTGGTGCTGGCGCTGGTGATGGCGCTGACGCTGGCGGCCTGCGGAGGCAAGGGAAACGGCGGCAACAAGGTCAACCCCGCCGTGGGTAAGTACATGGGCGAGGAGGTCCTCTCCTTTGATGAGTGGATATCCATGGACGAGGTGTACGATCTGGGCGACAACTACATCGAGCTGAAGCCCGATGGCACGGGCTGCTTCATGCTGGACGGCGACCCGACGACCATCAAGTGGAAGCTGACGCAGGATGGCGCCCTGACGCTGGACAGAGACGGATCGATCTGCAACTGCACGCTGAAGGACGGCCTGATCACGGTGAATGACTACTTCGGCTTTGACCTGCAAATGACCTTCCGGAAAAGCGGCGGCAGCACCGGCGGGAACACCGGCGCGGATGAAATGTCTTTGGATGACTTCGCTGCGGTGTACGGCGGCGACTGGCACGGCATGGCGGGTCTCACCGACGCCACCGGCGACTTTGAGGCGCTGAATGACACCGCCCACGAGATCCTGGCGCGGCTGGTGTTCGACGGGAACGGCGGCTGCGAGGTGTGGCTTGCCATGTATCTGGAGGGCGAGAACGACTTCAACTTTGCGGATACCTATGCGCGTGTGGTACCGGATGACGATACCGGTCTGGAGCTGCGCGGTATGTTCATGGGCGGCGAGATGCAGGACGGCATCCTGTCTGTGGATGAGACCGGCGCGCTGTATGTGAGCTGCGAGGTGGACTCCGATCTGGTGGACGGCTCCATCAGTCTGCTGGCCAACCTGCGGCATCTGGACGACGAGAACTGGACGGACGACGATTTTATCCCCATGCCGGAGAGTGCGGTGGAGTATTATCGCGGCAAGACCTTTATGGAGATCGCCGATACCTTTGAGATCGACACCAGCCTGATCCCCGATGACGGCAGCGGCGGAAGCGTTATCACCCCCGTGGGCGGCGGCGACAACGGCGGCCTGCCGGAGAACTATCCCTACGAGCGTACCACCACCAACGGACTGGGTGAGTACGGCAAGTCCAATCCCGATGCCACCGGTCTGGCGGATCTGTCCACCATGCAGAAGGTACGGCAGGAGCTGTGGGATATGAGCTCCTCCAAGTCCTCGAAATTGACCTATGACGACATCAAGGCCATGCTGGGCGGCGAGGACGGCATCCCCCATACCGGCATGGACGAGAAGAGCTGGAACAGTGAAAAGCACGCCTACGGCTGGTACAACGGCGAGGGTGACTACTATGTGCTGTACTTCGTGGTGCGTGACGGCGACGAGTACTACACGGCCGCCACGTTCTCCAGCAGCGTGAGAGGCGACAGCTGACGAACACTGCACAGTACGGAAATTCAGAGAAAGGAAGGCAGAGATATGCAAGTAACGTTGAATGCGCTGCCCGCTTCGCTGGCGGAATTTCGGAACCTGTCCCTGCGGACACCGGAGGAGGTAGTGGCGGGCTTCCTGTGCGCCCTGCACCTGTATGTGAAGAACCCCAACGAGGGCGTGGAGGCCATGAACCTTCTGCGCGGCCCCCGGCCCATGACCCCCTATGACAGCCAGTTCCTGCGGGATCGTCTGCGGGGTAAGGAGTACCTGCCGCTGGCATACTTTGCCGGCGCCACGCCCCAGAACAGCTACGCTCCCGCGCAGCCCTATGTGGTGGATGTACTGCCCGACCCCCGTCCGCAGGACATTGAACCGGGCTATCTGCGGCTGTTTATCGCCACACCCGGCGCGGATTCGCCCCGGCCCATCAAGCTGCGGCAGAAGCCCTCTACCGGCGAGTGGTTCCTGTGGGAGTATTCCAGTCCCCTCAGCGGCATCCGCATCCCGGCCGCTCAGGCCCCCTGGGCCTGAGCCGTGAAGCGGCGGTGGATCGCGCTGGCGCTTCTTCTGGTGCTGGCGGTGAGCCTGACGGCCTGTCAGGTGGAGTTTGTCCCCTACGGCCGGCCGACGAATAACGGCGGCACCACGATAGACACACCGCCCCATCCCGGCGGCGACACCGACCCGGTGGATGTGACCGACCCGGTGGGCGGCGAGGAAGACCCCTCCGGCGACAACACGGACTACACCATGGAAAAGTACCGGCGGTACCTGAGTGGCGAGTGGATCGCCGTCGAGGGCGAGGTCGAGGGCGACCGGTACAAGATGGAAGAAGCAGGAATGACCGTGACGCTGGAATTCCAGGAGGCTGACGGCGTGACCGAGGACGGGCGCGGCACATGGAGCATGGGCGCGTGGTACAAATACGCCAACAGGTATGGCGACCAGGAGAATCTGGACGGCCTGCACGTGGAGTTCCACAAGGGCCCCATGTACTACGGCTGCGGCAATGACGAGTGGTACGCGGAGCTGGTCGGCGGCCCGGAGAACACAGCGTACACCGTGACCGTGATCGACAACAACTATCTGGAGATGCACCGCCATGTGGAGGATTCATATGTGGTATGGGTCGTCTACTGCGAGCGGGCGGACGGACGATGGATCGATGAATAACAGGGGCCTATGAGCCCCGCGGACAAATCACAACAAACACAGAAAAGGAGAAGGATATGGGACTTATCAAAGCAGCAATGGGCGCCGCGGGCGGCGTGATGGCAGATCAGTGGAAGGAATTCTTTTACTGCGACGCGATCCCTGAAAACGTGCTGGCGGTCAAGGGCCAGAAGAAGACGAGCAAGCGCTCCAGCAACACCAAGGGCGACGACAACGTGATCAGCAACGGCAGCGTCATCGCGGTGGCGGACGGCCAGTGTATGCTGATCGTGGATCAGGGGAAGATCGTGGATATGTGCGCGGTGGCCGGTGAGTATACATACGATATGTCCTCGGAGCCGTCCATCTTCGCCGGCGATCTGGGCGAGGGCATCAAGAACGTGTTCAACAACATGGCCAACCGCTTCACCTTCGGCGGTGAGGCGCCCAAGGATCAGCGGATCTACTACTTCAACACGAAGGAACTGATCGGGAACAAGTACGGCACGCCGTCTCCGGTACCCTTCCGCGTGGTGGATCAGCGTGCGGGCATCGACATCGATGTGGGTATCCGCTGCTTCGGCGAGTACAGCTACCACATCAGCAACCCCATGCTGTTCTACACCAACGTGTGCGGCAACGTCAGCGAGGCGTACACCCGTGACCGTCTGGACAGCCAGCTAAAGACGGAGCTGCTGACGGCCTTGCAGCCGGCGTTTGCCCGGATCGGCGAGGACGGCATCCGGTACTCCCAGCTGCCGGGCCACACGCTGGAGCTGGCGGACGCGCTGAACGAGGTGCTGAGCAAGAAGTGGCGTGACCTGCGCGGTATCGAGATCGTGTCCTTCGGTGTGTCCAGCGTGACGGCAGACGAGGACGACGAGAAGATGCTCAAGGAGCTGCAGCGGAACGCGGCGTTCATGGATCCGACCCGTGCGGCGGCACATCTGGTGGGCAGTCAGGGCGACGCCATGAAGATGGCGGCCAATAACCAGGGCGGCGCGGCCATGGCGTTCATGGGCATGAACATGGCGGGACAGGCGGGCGGCATGAACGCCGGGAACCTGTTTGCCATGGGACAGCAGCAGGCGGCACAGCAGGCGGCTGCACAGCCTGCACCGGCGGCTCCCGCGGGGTGGACGTGTGCCTGCGGCCACGCCGGGAACACCGGCAAGTTCTGCGCGGAGTGCGGCCAGCCCAAGCCCGCGCCTGCCGGTGAGTGGAAGTGCGCCTGCGGCGCGGTGAACACCGGTAAGTTCTGCGCCGAGTGCGGCCAGCCCAAGCCCGCCTCCGACGAGTGGACCTGCGCCTGCGGCACGGTGAACAAGGGCAAGTTCTGCGCCAACTGCGGCACTCCCCGGCCGTAAGGGAACACGCCTCCGGCGGATATGCTCCGGCGGAGGATGAGTCGGAAAACGCCCCACGGCAACAGCGACAATTTCCCCGTAACAACACACAGCCATCGGTCAAGGGGGCAGCGCCCCCTTTGACCGGCGGCGCCGTTAGGAAAGGAGAATGTCATGAACGACTATTACGACTATTACGATTATTACGGCTATAGCAGCACCCCTGCCGCCGTTTCGATCGTTCCCACCATCATCTCACTGGTGCTGTGCGTGTTCGTGCTGGTGTGTATGTGGATCATCTTCCGGAAGGCCAACAAGCCCGGCTGGGCGGCCATCGTTCCCTTCTACAACCTGTATGTGATGTTTGAGATCACATGGGGCAGCGGCTGGCGCTTCCTGCTGATGCTGATCCCCATCTACAACATCATTCTGAGCATCCAGACCCAGATCCGACTGGCCAAGGCGTTCGGCAAGGGCGGCGGTTTTGCGGCGGGACTGATCTTCCTGCCCTATATCTTCGTCCCCATCCTCGCCTTCAGCGGCGCATCGTATCAGGGCGTCCCCGTCAAGGCGGCTCCCTATCAGCCCAACCAGCCGACCAACCCCTATCAGAACAATCCCTACCAGAATAACCCCTATCAGAACAACCCCTACGGCGGCGCTCCGCAGGGCGGCTATCAGCAGCAGCCGTATCAGCAGCCCCCGCAGGGCGGCTATCAGCAGCAGCCGTACCAGCAGCCCCAGTATACGGCGCCCCAGCAGCCCCAGCCCCAGTATACGGCGCCCCAGCCGGAGCCCCAGCCTCAGCCTCAGTACACCGCGCCCCAGCCGGAGCCCCAGCCTCAGTACACCGCACCCCAGCCGGAGCCCCAGCCGGAGGCTCGCCCGGCGGCGTTCTGCCCGAATTGCGGCGCAAAGAACAACGGCGAGAAGTTCTGCCCGAATTGCGGCGTGCCGCTGCAGTAACAGCTCTCCCACCTGCACGAAGCAGGTATGAACAAAACTATAAAAAAGGATGGCAATTGACCATGAAAAAGATGAACGCACTTCTTCTGACCGCATTGATGGTACTGGCCCTTACCGCCTGCGGCGGCGACGGCGGCAGCAAGGACACCGGCCTTCCCGGCGTCGACATGAAATCCACGGAAGTACAGGCCGTGACCTCCGACAGAGCCGAGCTGGCGGTGCTGAACGAGACGTTCGCCACCTATCTGGGCGGCCTGAACTACTTCACCATTGACGAGCCGCAGTCGAAAATGACCTACGCGGATTTGAAGGCACACATCGGTGTGGACTGCTCCGAGTACCGGTATGACGCGGACTACCAGCGCGGCATTTACACCTGGTACGCCGCCGAGGATGAAGCGTGCGCGCTGAACCTGTTCTTCGGCGACGACGGCAAGCTGGTCGCGGCCGGTGCATACAACCTTGATGTGTAACAAGCAGCAGTCAGAGCGGCACTGAACGTCACCTGACCCACGGGAGCGGCGGAACGCCGCTCCCGTATCAGAAAGGAGAGGGCAATGGCATCCCAAGTTACCAACTATAAGTGTCCGGCGTGTACCGGCCCCCTGCATTTTGTGGGGGCATCCGGTATGCTGGAGTGCGATTTCTGCGGCGCAAAGTATGACGTGGCACAGATCGAGGCCATGTACGCAGAGAAGGAGGCCGCCGCTGTGGCCGCCACCGAAAAAGCGAAGGAAAAGGCAGAAGCCAACCGCCAGAAGTTGGCGGATATGGAGGCGCAGGGGTGGGACACCTCCGGCCTCAACAACGAGTGGGGCGCGGAGGCCGACGGTATGAAGGCCTACTCCTGTCCCAGCTGCGGCGCGGAGCTGATCTGCGACGCATCCACCGCCGCCACCTCCTGCCCCTACTGCGGCAACCCCACCGTGGTGCCGGGGCAGTTCAGCGGCGCGCTGAAGCCAGACTATGTGATCCCCTTCAAGCTCAGCAAGGAAGACGCGGTGGCGGCGCTGAAGAACCACTACAAGGGCAAGCCCCTGCTGCCCGGCGCATTTACCAAGGGCAACCACATCGAGGAGGTCAAGGGCGTGTACGTCCCCTTCTGGATGTTTGACGGACAGGCGGAGGGTACTGTGGACTACGAGGGCCATATCACCCACGTCTACGAGAGCGGCGACTACGAGATCACCGAGGTGGAGCACTACGACGTGCGCCGCGGCGGCTCCATCGCCTTCGAGAAGGTGCCGGTGGACGCATCCAGCAAGATGCCGGATGACCACATGGACTCCATCGAGCCCTACAACTACGAGGAAATACGGGCGTTCTCCACGGCGTATCTGCCGGGCTTTCTGGCGGACAAGTACGACGTGACCGTGGAGCAGAGTCAGGAGCGGGCGGACGGCCGCTGCGCTTCCTCGCTGGAGGGCGCGCTGCGCCGCACCACCACGCAGTACGACACCTGCATCACCAAGAGCAAGGATATCCGGCTGCGCCGCGGCAAGGTACATTATGCGCTGCTGCCGGTGTGGATGCTGCACACCAAGTGGAACGGCAAGGACTTCCTCTTTGCCATGAACGGACAGACAGGCAAGCTGGTGGGCGACCTGCCCACGGATATGGGTAAGTTCTGGGGGATCTTCGCCGCGATCGCCGCACCGGTGACGGCCATCGCCGCGGCGATCCTGATGCTGATGTAAGGAGGGCAGCCGAGATGAAAAAGAGAGCTTTTACATGGCTGCTGGCGCTGCTGGCGGCGCTGACGCTGGTCGTACCCGCTTGGGCAGAGCAGACGGCGGACGATCTGTTCGTGTACGATGAAGCGGGCCTGCTGACCGAGGATGAGTGGCTGGAGCTGGAGATGATGGCCGACGAGATCTCCTGGCGGCACAACTGTGCCGTCTACATCGTCACCGTGGACGACTACGAGGACTACGACAGCGATATCCACTACGCGGCGGCCAACATCTACAACGGCAATGACTTCGGCATCGGTGAAAACCGCGAGGGCATCATGCTGATGCTGAGTATGTACGACCGCGACTACGACCTGTTTGTCCGCGACGACGGCACCGCCCAGTACGCGGTCAACAAGTACGGACGCCGCCAGATGACGGAGGTGTTTCTGGACAACTTCGGCAACAACGACTGGGTGGGCGGCTTCAAGGATTACCTGTCCGCCTGCGACGAGTACCTGAGTCTGGCGGAGCAGGGCCACCCCGTCAGAAAGCCGCTGATGAAGGTGCTGCCTATGGCGCTGGGCATCGGCGTGGTGCTGGCGCTGGCCGTGTGTCTGTTCCTCAAGAGCAAGATGAAGTCCGTCCGGCAGGGCGCGGAGGCGGACGCCTATGTGACCGCCGAGGGTCTGAACCTGACGGAGCAGTATGACCGCTACACCCACACCACCAAGACCAGCCGGAAGATCTCCAAGGACAGCGACAGCGGGAGCAGCGACCATTCCGGCGGCGGCGGCTCCAGCACAAGCGGTAAGTTCTGATCGCCCAGCGAAAGGAGGGGACGATGAAAAAGAAGAAATTCCTCGCAGTGCTGTTGGCCATGGCCATCGCACTGCTGCTGACGGCGTGTCAGGTCGATATCCCCGGCGTCGGGACGCTGCACATCGGCGACGGCAAGGAACCAACCGGCAACAACGGCACGAACAACGGCAACACAGGCGACGATATGAGCGGCGTCAACATCGAGGGGGACTACGACGACTCCATCGACCTGCTGCGTGAGGAGATGGCCGAGCCGTCCTATCTGTTTGCGGCGGCCTTTATCGGCGGCTCGGCGGGCGGCCCCGACGATCTGGAGCTCCCCCTGCCGGAGTGGATTTTAGAGACGGACCCCGAGCTGTGCGCACAGTATACGTTCATTCGCCAGATCCCCCGTGAACGGGTGGTGGGCAACGGCGGCGGCCTGTTCTGCGTGGTACCCCGCGACCCCAACGCCACCCTTGCGGTGAACCGCATCCGGTGGAATCCCCAGAACGAGGACTATGACAACCTGGAGGTGCTCTACCGCAGCGAGAGCGGCGAGCCCATCCTGCTGTATGCCTGCGCCGACATGGGCGAGAGCCCGTACCCCGACACGGAGGTTATCGTGACCGACAGCAAGGGCCGGACCATAACGTGGTACCCCATCTACGGCGCGGCCATGCTGCCCTACGACTTTGACAACGACGCGCCGATAGGCTATGACTTCACCAACTATGGCGGGGAATACGACGGCGACATCGGCTGGACGTACCCCACGGCGGAGCAGCTTGCAAATGTGTGGGTGTGGGAGGGCTACAAGGACGAGCAGTACAGCTTCGGCACTCTCACCCTGCACGCCAACGGCAATGCCGCGCTGACATGGTGGTACGAGAAGGACGCCGGCAAGGCGCAGGAGACCTATGAGGGTACATGGAAGCAGCAGGGCAAAGACAGCGACCAGCTGGCGCTGGACATGAACCTCGTTGGCGGCGAGCGCTACAAGAGCGGGTCGACGGTGCGGATCAGCGGCGTTTTCCCGGTGCAGGTGCCGATGGGCTTTGAGGATTTCAACATCCTTAATATTGCCGAGGGCGTCAACGGCGAGCTGCTGCCCTTCCAGGTGCCGCCCAGCACCCTGATCTATCTGGTGCCTGCCGCGGGCTGAGAGCGGGCAGGCAGAGGTATGAGGGCTCGTCCTGAAAGCTCTACGAGGAGCCGACCTTTGAGGAGGGAACATACCGGTATAATATCTATGTTAGGATCAGGAGACAGGAAGAGTTTAAGCTCGCCGACGAGGACGAGCTTACGGTTACATGGGACGGTGCTGACCACGACGGCCACCGGCACCTGCCATGTGGATAAGACCGCCGAGGCGGGCG
>ENA-UONY01001634-UONY01001634.1-human-gut-metagenome-genome-assembly--contig:-CS9-NODE-1634-length-18114-cov-60.438784_pt1 | contig 18114 bp, 13 predicted proteins | sample MGYA00242465_ERZ724012 | MGnify/ENA metagenome assembly ERZ724012 | reverse complement strand
CAGCAACTGGAAGGGCTGCTCTTTGGGCTGCTTTTTCTGGTACGGCTGGTGCTTCGCCTTTCCCTCCAGCACTGCCTTGATCTCGTCCTCACTGTACCCAGTGCCCAGTGTGCGGAAACGGATAAATCGTTTCTGCCCCTTGCCCTTCACCGCCGTGTGTTTGCCACGCTTCACCTCATAGCCCTGCTGTTCCAGCCTTTGCAGAAAGTCCTCGTAGTCCTTGGGCTTTTCAGCCAGAATGCTGTCGATCACGCTGCATAGCCGGTCACGGTTGCTCTCTTTCGGTGGGTAGACGATGCGCTTCTGCCGTTCCCGGTAGGGCTTGTACTCGATGGTGGAGAGCTGATGTTCCAAACAAATCAGGTCGCTCAACCGCTGCACCGCAAAGGAGGAAAGCCAGAAATTTTTGAATTTTCGGGTTCCGTCCAAGGCAGTGGAATTATAAATAATGTGGTTGTGGATGTGCGCTCGGTCGGTGTGGGTAGCAACGATAAAAGCGTGCTTGCCCTTCAAAAAACGCTCGGCAAACTCGTAGCCGATGCGGTTGGCTTCCTCCGGCGTGACCTCCCCCGGCTTGAAGGACTGCCGCACCTGATAGGCGATGACATCGCTTTTCTGGCTGCGCCCGGTGGTCTGCTCGTACAGCCGTTTCGTCAGCAGAAATTCCTCGTCTACGGTCAGAGGGCTGCACTGGTAGCTGCTGACCAACTCGCCCTGTTCGGTCTTGTCCGGGTTCTGGATATAGCTGGTGTGATTGTGCAGACACGCCCCGATGGACTTGCCCTTGTTTTTCCGCATAGGGATCAACCGTGTTGCCGCCAGTGCCATCACCCCCCTAAAAAAAGAAAATGCCGCACATCGGCGGCATCAAAATCATTTGGATATTTTTTCGTAATCGGCAGCACCCGCCAGATACATCGCCTTATATCGGGCGCATTCCAACTCGTTGCAGATCTCATCCAAAGCGAGGTATTGCTTCCACGCTTCTTTGCTGATGGTATCCCGCAGGGCTTTTTCAGCCGCTATTTTGGCGTTTTTCAGCCGCTGATAGTTTTCGTCCTCACCCAGCATTTCAAAAAAGAGCGTGCTGCTGTGCTCAGAATAACAAGCCTCCAATTTCTGGTTTTCCATAGCATCCCTCACAATCCGGCAACCCAGCCACTAAAACGCTCTGCTGCATCTGCAATCAAAGCGCCCATGAAAATCAACACAAAGCAGCCAAACTCTGCCACCAGCAAGATTAAAAACTGCATCCACTCCCGGCAGTACAGCGTATAAAGACCGCAGCCAAAAATATACAGCATGGGCAGCGCCAGCGCGAACGCCGACAGGTTCAGCGTCCATTTCAGCATCAGCGCAAGGAAAGCCGTAAGCAGCCAAAACGGAAAAACGATCATCTTAAAAACGAACCTCATATCCAGCACCTGCCTTTCTTTCACCCCGATTATAAAGGTATCAACGATTGCTTTGCAAGGATGTCAACCTTATGTAGCCCCGCAGTCCTCCAACTGCGGAGAGAAATTTAGAGATCAGCCAGCCGGGAAAGAATCTGCCGACCAATCTCAATCAGTTCATCCAGCCGCCGCCGCAGGTCCTCCATGTCTGCAGCATAGACCCGACCATTTTCATTAGCGGCTTTGGCGTACTGGTTCAAGTTGTTGCTGCACATCTGCAAGAGATATGCCATCCGCCGCAGTTGCGGTAGGTCAAGGTTCAAGCAGTAGCCATCCAGAGCCATTTTTCGGATATAGGCACTCAGGCTGCGGATGCCCATGCCCAGCATCTTTTCATAAATGCGGTTCTTCTCGGCCTTTGTGGTTCTCAGGATGATGATCTCGTCCCGCTTTTCCCTCACCGGGCATCACCATCCTTGTCGTAATAACTGCGGAAGGGCTTCACCGGCTCCGGCTTGTCCGATTTTTCTTCCAGTGCTGCCAGCACCGAGGGGCGGCGAGGTGCATCCTCCTGTTCTTCCTCGTCCTGTTCCGGCTCGTGATTTTTCTCGTCCACATCCAACTGGGCGTTCAGCTCTGCAAGCCGAGCGGACTTCTCTGCCAATTCTTCCTCCTGTGGGAAGGGCTTCTCCACCTCGATTTGCGCCGCCGCCTGCTGCTGATGCAGAGTGGCCAGTTCATTCTCAGCAGAGTTAATGCGCTCCGGGAAGTTGTTCAGGGAATTATCCAGACGGATGATGTTGCCCAGAGGGTCGGTGCCTAGTGCTACCGGGTACCTCCGCTGACCCTTCAAAATAGCCTGATACTCACTGCGGTAGGTGTCGAAACGCAGGGACAGTTCAAAGCCCCGGTAGCTGCCGATGACTTTTTCTTCGGCGTTTGGCAGTTCAGAACAAGCAAGCACCAGACGCTCACCGGCGGTCTTTTTCTCATCGTAGGTCACGCCCTTGATGGTCATGCCGCAGAAACCCTCTTGCACCTGCGGATGGGCGGCGGCAAGCTGTGCGTCCGCTTTCACCCCAGCAATATAGGCGTTCGTTTCCCGAATGTCAGCCGGGAACTTCGTCAACAGCTTATCTTCCAAACGGAACTTCTGGCTCTGATGGTCGGCTTTCAGCACTTTCAGCTTTGCGACCTGCACATCCAAGTCCATCTTCTCTTTGATGAGCGGATTTCCGGCGCAAAGTGCCTTGATCTCCGCATAGGAAAGTGCCTGTTCGTCTACATCTTCGCAGGAGCGCACCGGGGATTTGGAAGTCATAATTTGGCTGATAAATCGCTGCTTATTTTCCAAGGTTTGGAACAAATAACTGTCAAATGTCCCTTCCGTGACGTAATTGAACACCTTGACTTCCTTATTCATATTGCCCTGCCGGATGATGCGACCATTGCGCTGGGTCATGTCGCTGGGCTTCCAGCCAACATCCAGATGATGCACTGCCACAAGACGCTGCTGCACATTGGTTCCTGCGCCCATTTTTGCCGTGCTGCCCAGCAGGACGCGCACATCGCCGGAGCGTACTTTGGAGAACAATGCTGCCTTTTTCGCTTCGGTGTCGGCGTTGTGGATAAACTCAATCTCGTTTTCCGGCACACCGGCAGCGATCAGCTTTTTGCGAATGTCCTCATAGACATTGAAGTTGCCATCGTTCTTTGGTGTCGAGAGGTCGCAGAACAAAAGTTGGGTCAACTTCTGTTCTTTACCATCCTCCCAGATTTTCAACACATTTTGAACGCATACGTTCAATTTGCTGTTGGGATCATCTGGCAGCATGGGGTTCATCAGGCGCACATCCAAGCCGATTTTTCTGCCGTCGTTTGTGACGCAGAGCATATTGTCCACGGAGGCATCTACTGCACCGGAGTGGATTTCTGCAGCACGTTTGCTCAGTTCCTGCACCATTTCCTTTTGAATCTCGGACGGTTTTGCCACCACGGTTTCAAACTTTGCTTCGGGCACAGGCAGATGGAGCTGGTCGGATGTTTTAATGTCCGCAACCTCCTTGAACATGGACATCAGTTCCGGGAGGTTGAAGAACTTGGCAAATCTCGTCCTCGCCCGATAGCCGGTTCCCTCCGGCGCCAGCTCAATTGCAGTGGTGGTCTCTCCAAAAGTGGATGCCCAGCAGTCGAAGTGCGTCAGCTTTTTCTGCTGCAAGGTGCTGTACTGGAGGTACCGCATGACCGTGTACAACTCGGTCATGGAGTTGCTCACCGGGGTGCCGGTAGCGAACACCACGCCACGCCCGCCGGTGATCTCGTCCAGATAGCGGCACTTGCCGAACATATCGCTGGATTTCTGGGCTTCGCTGGTGGATAATCCTGCGACATTTCGCATTTTTGTGGTCAAAAAGAGGTTCTTGTAGAAATGGCTCTCGTCCACAAAGAGCCTGTCAACGCCCAGTTGCTCAAAGGTGATTACATCGTCCTTGCGTTCATCGGAGCGCAGTTTTTCCAGCTTGGTCTCCAGTGTTTTCCGGGTCTTTTCCATCTGCTTGATGGAGAAATTCTCGCCTGCGTGGACTTTCAGCTCATTGATGGCGGCAAGCGTTTCATAAATCTGCTCCTGAATGATACGCTCCTGCCGCTCAAAGGACAGCGGAATGCGCTCAAACTGCGAATGGCCGATGATGACGGCATCGTAGTCGCCGGTGGCGATGCGGGCGCAGAATTTTTTGCGGTTGGCGGTCTCAAAGTCCTTGCGCCGTGCCACCAGCAATTTGGCGTTGGGGTAGAGGTTCAGAAACTCCGAAGCCCACTGCTCCGTCAGGTGATTGGGCACGACAAAAAGACTTTTCTGGCACAGTCCCAGCCGTTTGGCTTCCATAGCAGACGCTGCCATTTCGTAGGATAGCGATAGGTAATCTTTTGGTTTAGCTATGCAGCCGAAGGCTGCATAGTCATTCCTCCAGATTTTCCCCCGCTCCAAACCGTGCGTGACAGTTTCCCATCACACGGCTTTCCATCGTCAACAATTTTTATAAAAATCTATACATCAAACAAAATCACCCATTCAAAGCGTTATCTGTGGCATTTCTGCCAGCTTGCGCAAGTTGTTGAGTTTTGCCAACTGCTTGGAGTTTAGTTGCAGGTCATTCAGATATTTCTTGATCGTGCGCTCACTACTCGAATGAATGAGAATGTGAACCGCATCGGACACGATAATCAAATTTTGGTAGCTATCATCACCACCTAATGAAAGTGGCTTCTTATGATGGCAGTCCACCTGATTGGCATCCAGAGCAATTCCAGACACCGCACATTTTCCTTTCTGCGCAACGTAGAGCGCAATTCGATTATCGTTATATTCAACACTTTGCTGTCCCGCCGGAGTATTCATCAAATGATTCATAACCGCCAGATTAAGTCCTGCCAGATTCTTATGAATCTCAGTCCTGCCTTCTGGCGTATACGGATTCACTCGATTTTTCCTATCCATGGGCACTCGGTGCTGAACATACGCTATGGGGACAACTGCGTGTCCATTCAGATATCGGACTTCGCGGCTTCTCCCGTATTTTTCTTGGATATACCTGTTTGAGATACTTCCTGTTCTTTGCAGTCGGTGTTTGAGTCTGTTGTAAAGGCTCTTTTTGACATCAAAAGCGATTTCGTGAATATCGAGGTTTACATGGGTTGCGATGCAATAGTAGTTGTGGATACCGATAAGATAGGAATTGTACTTTTGTATCAGTCGGTATTCCATCTTGGGGTCATAGGTGCGACGTATCTGACCGATGATTTCCTTGCTCCTTGCCCGAATTTTTTCCAACGCCTTATCACGCACATGAGCCTCTATCACATACCGTTTGCTGCCATCTGGCTTTTTGCCTTTCTCACGAACTTTTAGTTTAAATCCCAGAAATTCAGAGTAGTGCCGCTTTACATTGACTATTTTTGATTTTTCAGGGCTTATTTCCAGCCCTAATCTCTCCCATAGCCATTGTTTTGTGGCCTCAAATAGCTTTACAGCGTCTGAGTGCTTTTTGCAGAAGATTTTGAAGTCGTCTGCATAGCGAACCAGATAACATTCTTTCAGTTTGGTATAGCTTCTCAATGCCCGAATCGTGTTGCTTTTATCGGGTGTTCCATTGGCATAAATCCTGTGGACATAGTTTCGTTTAGTCGGCATTTCTTCCCACTGGCTTGCAACCCACCAATCCAATTCATTCAGGACGATGTTAGAAAGCAATGGGGATATAATACCGCCTTGCGGTGTACCCTTTTCAGGGAAGCCGATTCCTGCCACCTCTGCTTTTAGCATAGCGGAGATAATAGAAAGCAGCTTTTTGTCCCGGATGCCCAGTGCCCACATCTGCTTCAGAAGCTTTCCATGGTTGACGTTATCAAAGAAGCCGTGAATATCAATATCGATCACATAATAGCAGCCAATATTCTGAATCATTCGTTCAGCTTGTGCAATCGCATTTTCTGCACTGTGAGTCGGTCTGAATCCATTGCTCCGCTTGAAAAACTTCGCTTCACAGATAGGTTCCAACACTTGTAGGATGCACTGTTGAATCAGCCTGTCCATAATCGTAGGAATGCCCAATGGGCGTTTCTTCCCATTGTCTTTCGGTATTTCCACTCTACGAACGGCATTTGGAACATACCAGTCCAGCTTTCGCTGCACATGGTTGACGAGCTTTTTGTCGCTCCACTTGTTCAAATCGCTTATCGTCTTTTTATCCACACCTGCTGTTTTGCTACCGCTGTTTTTCCGTAGATTTCGGTACGCCAACATAATGTTTTCCGGTCGTTGAATCAATTCCACCAGATTGCGGAATTGCCGCCCAGATACACTATCTGCATACAGCTTGTCAAAAGCCGTTTGCATATCGTAGTATTCAGCATTGCGGATTTTTTGCTTCTTTAAGGGTTTCTTCTTGTTTGCCAAAGTCAGGTACTTTCCTTTCGTTGTGAGAGGATTTCGCTTTTCTTAGTCATACTCGAACCTTTAGAATTGTATAGTTTCTAATTTATCTATTGTTGACGACTAATGGCTATCCCTCCACCGTATTTCTACGGCTTCATCGGTACTGCGCCATCTCTCTCAACCGAATAAAGAAATGTTATACACCTTTGTGCTTTCCATTTCACCACTTCAAAGCCTGTAATCAGCTCCATGATTCGGTCTTTCCACGTTCCAATATTCCTATCTGTTCATGTCTGCCCTTAGGTTTCCCTCTGAGCCTGTGCACTTGGCGATGCCTATAACATCACAAGGACTTTCATAGTAAAAATTTTTACTCATCCTCACGCACTCCCGTAATCGGGAAAGAGCATTTCTGCTCCTACGCCTTTTAGACTCGTACTTTCGGGCCTTCGTCAGTCATCAATGACTATTCTGACCATAGGCAGTTTTTAGACCTCCGGCGTATCACATACACACCTCACCTCTGAGGCGATTTCCACAGCAATACTGCTATCCTGTTTGGATATGCTTCCGCCGACTTTAGCGAGCGTTATACAAAGTCTTTGATTACAGCAGCCTTTGCATATCACAGTTTATAAGGTAGGCGTTTCCGGGCGTTACCCCTTCATTCCACCTATCGGAATATTAGTTCTACAAGTCTTATTTCAGAAACTCCTTTCAATTTTCTTTCTATACTAGCTGACTTGCGCGCAACCTTTTCAGTTGCGAACGTGTCGCACTTTTGCCTGCCCCTACTTCGTGTGCAAGCAACGTATTACCGCCATAAAGCACATGGGCAATGGCGTTGCGCTGGTGTTCCCGGAGGGTAATCTCCGGGTTCATGCCCACGAATTTGATGTGGCTTCCGTCATACTCACGGGGACGGGTAGAGTTGAACAGCTCGTTGTACTGCTTCACCAGCGCAATACGCCGCTGGGGGTCTTGCCAGACCCAGTTGGCAAAAGCATCCTTGATGACCTGCTGTTTTTGCTGTGCCAGCATGGTTTCCCGCTTGTTCAGCACACGTTTGGGTTTGCCCTCGGCATCCTCGATGGTGTCGTAGATGCGGACATCCTTCAGATTCAGGGTTTCTTCCAGAATCTTATAGGCGTTGGCACGGGATGTGCCGTAGGTCTCGGAGGAGATAATATCGCCCCGCCCGGTGGCAGTTTTGCCCTCCACGCGCCACTCGGCAGTATAGGGAGAATATCTCACCTTGACTGCATGACGCAGATAGTAGGGAATCTGGAAAGTCTCGGTCATAAACTTCTGGATAATGTCCGGGTTCAGCCATGTTGCACCCAGCCGCACATCAATTTCAGAGGCTTCCAGTTCTCTGGGCTGTGCCTTCTCCAATGCGGTGACATTGACCGCAAACTCCGGGTTGGTCTCGGCGGCGAACTGCGCCATCCGCAGCTTTGCCCGGACATCGCCGGACAGGTACTCGTCTGCCATCTGCCACCCCGCTTCCGGGTCGGTGGGGTCAGCGGCGGGGTCTTTGAAGATCACGCCGGAGAGTTCAGTGGTAATGCGTCCGTACTCTCCGGGCGTGCCCAGCAGTTCTGCCATATAGGGCAGGTCTACTTTGCCGTGCTCCCCGATGGACACCGCCAACGCTTCACTGGGGGTGTCCACACTGGTGACGGTGCGCTCCGGACGAATGGTGCGCTTGGTGAACATCGCTGCTTTGGATTTAAGCTGTCCCTGCTCGTCCAGATTTTCCAGCGAACAGAGCAGATAGTAGGAGGAATCCTGCTCAAATAGCCGCCCGTTTTTGCGGTCGTTCAGCAAGCCGTATTTGGCGGCAAAGGCATCATAGGCGGAGTTCAAACGCTCCTGTGTTGCCTTGATATCCTCGTCCGGGTAGTCGTTCAACTGCTGGTCGATCAGGTCGTTGACGATCTGGCGCAGTTCCACCATGCCGGTGACGCGCCCCTTGGCGGTGTCGGACAGTTCTACCTGCGTCATCACGGAATTTTCCCGGTAGAACACTTCGCCGTCCACCACGGTGTAGCTGAAATTCTTCACGTCCGGGTCGGCAGGCAGGGTGCGCCGGGTGGTTTCTTCCTCGGCAATGTCGGGAGCATCCACCTCGGCGGCAGTGTACTGTCCCTCGATGTGCTGTACCGCCTCGGCAAGCTGGTCTGCCAACACTGCACCCTCAATGGGTGCAACGGTGAGTTCCTCCCGTCCGTACTGGGTGCTTTCGGTGGTCAGCTCGCCCAGCACCATCTCCGGGTGGTCTACGAAATACTGGTTGATGGCAAAGCCATCTTCTGTTTTGCCCAACTGCACCCAGTCCGGCTCATGGTCGATGGGACGGTCACGTTTTTGCAGGAAAATAATGTCGCTGACAACGTCCGTACCAGCGTTAGCACGGAACGCATTATTCGGCAGACGGATAGCACCCAGCAAATCGGCACGTTCTGCCATGTGCTTGCGGGCGGTGCTGTCCTTGCTGTCCATGGTGTAGCGGCTGGTCACAAAGGCAATTACGCCGCCCGGACGCACTTGGTCGATGGCTTTCGCAAAGAAATAATTGTGGATGCTAAAGCCAAGTTTGTTGTACGCCTTGTCGTTGACCTTGTACTGACCAAAGGGCACGTTGCCCACAGCGAGGTCATAAAAATCACGGCGGTCGGTGGTTTCAAATCCGGCAACGGTAATGTCAGCCTGCGGGTACAGATTTTTCGCAATGCGCCCAGTGATGCTGTCCAGTTCCACACCATATAGGCGACTGTCCGCCATGCTATCCGGCAGCATTCCAAAGAAGTTGCCTACACCCATGGACGGTTCCAGAATGTTACCACTGCGGAAACCCATGCGCTCCACGGCATCGTAAATGCCACGGATCACGGTGGGGCTGGTGTAGTGGGCGTTCAGGGTGCTGGAACGGGCGGCGGCGTACTCGTCCTCGGAGAGCAGCCCTTTCAGTTCAGCATATTCCTTTGCCCAACTATCTTTGCCGGGGTCAAAGGCATCCGCCAGACCGCCCCAGCCCACATATTGCGAAAGCACCTGTTGCTCCTCGGCGGTGGCACCCCGGTGCTCCTCTTCCAGCTTGAACAGGGTGCGGATGGCTTCGATGTTCCGGGCGAATTTCTGTTTTGGGCCTCCGACACCCAAATCATCATCCGTGATGTGGAAGTTCCCGGCAAGTTCAAGTGTGGATCGTTCCGGTTCAACTGCATCCAGAGCAGGTGATTTTGAGCCAATCGTCTGGATCACAATATCATAAGGCATACGGTTTTCTTCAGCAGGGTATATGGCAACCGTTTTTACAGTATCATCTGGCTGCGTAGTAACCTGTTCATTCTGCCGCAAGCCATCCTCGAATTGTCGTTTGTTGATAACTTCGTTATCCCACGACTGCCCCTGTGCGCTGGTGTCGATGCGAACATCCGTTTCGCCTACATAGCCGATGGTTCCCTCGATGGTTCGGGTAGGAAGATCAACGATAACGTTGTCACCGACCTTATAATCGGGCAGGGTGTGTTCCATCATATCCTGCTCCTCGTACAACTCCCGGACAAGAGCCAGCGGTTCCTCCCGGAAAACTGGCATCCGCATTTCTGCCAGTGCCACATCCTGCAGGGTCACGCTACCCCTATCATAGTTTACCGTATCCACTCGGAAAGCCCGCCCTTCCATGTGGATGGTGGCACCCAGCGGCAGATAATTCTCCCGGCGCAGATACTTGGTCTGGTGGTGGGTGCCGTCCTCGTTCAGCCCGGCAAGGTAGACGTTCTCGCCGCGCTGCCATAGTTGTTTGGCACGGTACACCCACTGGTTACTGGGAAAGCCGGTGACCGGGACGGTGCCCAGTGCTGTTTCTTTTTCCAGAAGTTTGCCGCCCAGAAGTTCGCAGACCTTCCGGGCATCCTCACCGTAGAACTCATAGTATCCGTTCTGCTCAAAGCCTACCAGCGCATCCGGGTACTGTTCCTTCAGGGCGTTGTACTCGGCGGCGGCATCCAGCGGCAGCAGTGCCGGGCGTTCCTCTGCCTTGCTGTGATAGTGCTCCAGTTCCTCGTCTGTGACGCTGACCAGTTCCGAAAAATCCAGAGCCTCCAACTCGGTCTCGGTCAGATCTTCCAGACTTTCATACTGCCGTTCGTCTATCAGCACCTCACCCAGATAGCGCTCCATACGGTATCCCACCAAATCCACATTAACTTGAATGGGAATCTCCTCATCGGTGGCGTTGGTGTAGGCAACGCCGATCTTGGACAGGTCAGAAAAGTCCGGTTCAGAGTCGTATTCCTCCTGACAGAAATCCCGGATCAGGTTTTTGGCATGAGTCAAGGTAGCATCTGGTTCTACGGTGATGGGCACAGGGGGCGTGTAATGCTCCTTTTCTTTGTCCGACAGGTAGCGGTCAGACTGAATCATCAGGTCAATATATTTTTCGACCCGATCCCAGCGGAGAAGCACTTTCTGATGGTCGGGATAATGCTCAAACGTCAGACCCTTTCTGTCATGGTCAAGCCAACCACTGCTTCCGTCCAGATAAGTGTGTGAAGAACCGCCGGGGCCATACGGTGCATATTCGTTGGCAAGAGCTTTTGCCCGGAGTTTTCGGTCAGGCTGCAACTGATAAATTTTCCATATCCGAAGTTTGCTGCCTTCAACATTGGAACCTCTCCGCAGCGCATTTTCAATCTCCGCCTGCGACAAAACAAAAGCGGAGGGCGATTTTTCGCTCTCCGCTTGGTCGATGGATTCAATTTGTTTGGCTTCGGTGGGAATGTGGGCATCGAAGAAACTTAACTGTAAATCAGTTCGTTCAGCACCAGTTCCTCGGCTTGCGCTTTCAGGCTGTTCATGTGCTGCACCCACGCCATCTGCTGGCTCTCCTTGTCCGGGGCCGGGGTCTGTTTCAAGAGCTGTGCCATGGTCTGCTGCATCTGGCTCTCTGCCGTCTGCTCCACCTCCATCAGGTGCGGGTACAGGTTCCCGTTCAGGAGCATCGTGTTGTACAGCACCGGGCGATGGTCCTTCAGGTACGTCCGGCGCAGCCTGCCGTACTTGCCCAGCGGCTTCCGGGGCTGGTTCAGGGTCAGGTTCGGGAGAAGAAAATCCCCGGTCTGCGTGTAGTTCAGATTGCTGCTCATATTCATGCTGACTCCTTTCATTATTTCGGCGGCGGATGGTCGTTTTTACGGTGCGCTCGATGTTTCGCAGCACCTCCCGGCTCATGTCGCTGACAGCTGCGCCAAGGGCAAAGACGGCATCCGGGGTGGAAAACTCATGGATGGCTCGAAAATCTTCCTTGTCGAACCACCCGGCAGGCTCAAAGCCGCAGCGTTCCAGCAGCGTGTAGGTGACGCTGATGGCGGCGGCGGACTTGAACTGCATCTCCACCCCGGCTTCATCATAATCCATCAGAAGCGAACCGTCAACGATGGCACGGATGTCGCCGCCGTTGTTGTCCCAGTAATCCGCCACCAGTTTCCCGGCAACATCGGCAAGCTGCTGGCTTACACGCTCTCCGCTGATGCCATAGGTCTTGTTCAACATTTCCGAAACAGGCTGTTTCAGGTCATCGTTGTACTGCCACACCTCCGGATCACGGGAATTGCGGCGCACTCCGGTGTCGCTTACGTCAAAGACGTAGTGCAGTCGGGGGAATCCGCTGGATTCGTCCAGCAGAGCGATGCCCTTGGCACCCCGGCGCACATAGCGGTTCATCCGGTTGTTCCAGATGTCGAAGTCGGCGCAGGCGGTGGCATCCGGGCGCTGGGCGTAGATCATGAGCTGGTCTGCAAAAGGGTACTTGTACAGTCGGGATGCGGTGGTCAGATAGTCCGTCCAGCTTTCCCAGTACCGGGTCAAGCCGTTGGCTGTGCGCTGGGCAAGGGCAAGGTATTCTTCGGTTTTGCTTGGCATAGCGTTCCTCCCTTCAATCTCGTTGTAAACAAAAAAGCGAGCGGCCTTTTCAGGTCACTCGCTTATGGAATCTATGGCGTTTTATTCGTATCGTGCGGCAAACTTTTCTGCCATCTCCAGCAGACGTTCAAAGGTCTGCTTTTCTTCCGGTTGCTCGATCAGTTTTGCAAGGAGCGCACGGAACACGTCGGTGCTGTCCTCATACAATCCTTTTGCGATAGTGTCAATGTGTTCATGTAGTTTTTTGACAGCATCACCGGAGGGTTTGGATTTCGCAAGCAGGTTGGTCAGATAACTGAGATAAGGATAGGTGGAATCATCATTGATGATCTCGTTGGTCTCCTCGATGATCTTCTGGTTATCTTCGGGGGTCATATCGCCCTTTTCTTCCCATACATCACGGGAAGAAGTGCGGCCTTTCAGAAAAGTGGCAAAGAGCAGGCGGTCAAGGGGAGAGCGTTTTGTGGTGTCCATTGGCAAGCCTCGCTTTCTATTTTTGTCCGTACAATAAAGCTGATTTTAGTATAGCATGAATTGAAGTGTACTATCAAGACCACATTCTTGCGGGTTATGAAAAATTTTCGGAGCAAGGGCCTATGGCACTATCCCGGTTGACGACCATCTACAAACTGGAATTTATCTAACTTTTCCTTGAAAGCCTAAATTCTTCAAAGCATCTTCTCCAAACTTTGCAAAGTCACCTTCTGCACCAAAAGAAAAGAAAGCTTCTTTACCACCAGTGGCAATAATATCTGCACTTTGATACCCCTGATACTCGGATAACATAATTACTAAACTGGCATAACTTCCTGTTCGTAAAAACCAGTTTTCAAAAATTAATAGTAGTGTTTTGGTGTCTCCCAATTCACGTATAATTTCGTCTTTGAATTCCACATCGGAGAACTTACGTTTATCAAATTCTTCTTTGATTTTATTTTTGATTTCATCTAATTCATATCGTTTTTTAGCATACATTTCGACTTTCTTGCTTGCCATTGAAAACGCTCCTTTCAAATTCCGAGTTATTGAGTTCAGTATATCACATCGACCCCCATTGTAAAAGAGGATATGTACGCCGCCCGCAGGCGGCAAAATTCAGTCGAGCGGAAATTCCAACTCGGCAAACTCTGCATCGGTCAGCAGTTTCAGCTTTTCAATGACCTGTTCCGACAGTTCCCGCAGGGCGGTTTCATCTGGCATCAGGTAGCACTGCATCAGCCGCAGTTCGTGGATAAGCCCCAGTCGGGTGCCGGTGTTGTAGAGCATCATCAGCATAAGTTCCTCATGGTTAAAGTTCATGTTCATCCCTCGCTTTCCGGCAGACGGTGGGATTGCACTCCGGGGCATCGCACTTCTCCTTGAGAGTTTGCAGAACAGAAGAGCGCTCCTGCTTTTTATCCAGAAACCCCGACAGCTCCTTGAAACCGATGCTGTCCACATAGTGCGCCGAAATCTTCCCGTCCTGATTCAGCATGATCACATCGCTGACCGACAGGCTGTGCCCATGGTAATCCGTCGGGCGGGCAAAGTTGAATTTCTGGTACAGTTGTTCCAGCAGCTCCGCTTGCGGAACGCTGCGCTTTCCTTCCGGGAGGTTGCCCTGGTACAGGATCTCGTAATTTTCGATGGACGGAGCGATGTTCTGCTTGTTCAGATAGCGCATAGACGCGAAGCGGAGCGCAGGGTCTGCATCCTGTTGTAGCTGCATGACCAGATAGCAGTCGTGCCCGCTTTGCTGGAATTGCTTCATACGGTATGACTGTATCTCATTTCGGTCTGCAAGTTTCTGGGTAAACTCCTCTTGCGTGAGCGGGATGCAGTCCTTGTTCCGTAGGTTGTGAGTATACATAATTTCGTCCCGCACTTCTTCGATCATCAGTTCAGGCGCATCAATTTTCCCACGCTCCAACAGGCAGCAGTCGCCCTGATAGAGCGCATAATTCCATGCGCCGTCCTCTGCCTGCACGGTGAGATAATAGTCGTATTCCAGATTCCACGCCCGCTGCTCCTGCTGTGTCAGCGGCTCCGGCTCCACGATGGCATGACTGCGCGCCATGCGCTCTGCAAATTCGCAGATGTGCTGCACCGAGGACCCGATCTTCATGTGGTAGTCATCGAGATATTCGACCTTCTCGGAACGCTGGTGCCCATCCGGGAAAGTCATCTGCACAACGCCGCCGTCCGGCACACGGAACAGCTCGTTGTACATCGGGTCGATGAACCGCACATCATTTTCCGGCAAAGAACGTGGAGCCAGATTCCGGCGTTTGCGAACCCCGGAGCGAAACTTCTCCAAAGTGGTGACGGCAACATTCTGAATCCTCCCCACAGGCTCGTTCTGATACTCTGCCAGATAGTACGCACGGGCGGTCTCGATGCGCCGCTGGGTGTTGCCCAGAACCTCCCGTGGAATCTGTCCTTCCTCCACCGGGAGCGGGCTGTTTTTGTCAAAGACCTCGTACCCGACACCTTGGAGATTCTCTCGCAGATGCAGGTACGTCTGCTCATTGAGGAGGTAGACCGCCTCGTTGTCTTTTATTACGGCATCATCCTTCATCAGCAGCCCCCATTCTCAAATTCCAAACTGAACTTGCTGCGGCCATCAGCTTCACAGGACAGCAGGACGGTGGCGTTGTAGGTCTTGCCCTTGGCGCTCTTGCAGTCCTTCAGCCGGACTCGACCATCCCGCAGCAGCTTGTCTGCCACATGAGCGTCCAGCCGCTTGCCCAGACGCTTGAAGAACGCATTGTCCTTCCACAGCACGAAACGGCACTCCCGGTTCTCGCAGAACCAGCCCTTTTCACGCTCCACAACATTTGCACCACAGTTCGGACAGACACCAATGATTTTGTTTTTCATAAGCGCATTCGCTCCTTTCGCAGCCTCGGTGGTTTTTACCAGCGAGGAGATCATCGTATTGATTTCGATCATAAATTCACTCGGCTCCATTTCGCCACGTTCGATTTGCAGCAGCTTTGTTTCCCAATCGGCGGTCATTTCCGGGGATTGGATTTCTTCGGGCATTACGGTGATGAGGGCTTTGCCCTTGTCGGTGGGCAGCAGCACTTTGGTTTTCTTGTTGCCCTTGCGTTCCAGAAAGCCCTTCTGCACCAGCTTTTCGATAGTGGCGGCACGGGTTGATGGAGTGCCGATACCCTGACGCTCCACACCCTCCGGCATACTGTCTGCACTGGCGGTTTCCATAGCGTGCAACAGGGTGTCCTCGGTAAAATGCTTCGGCGGGGACGTTTGACCCTCTTTCAGTTCGGCGTTGAGGATGCCGCACTCGTTTTCCGCTGCGTTGGGCAGGGCGGTGAGTTCCTGTTTCCGATTCAGGATATCTGCCAGCACCTTGCGCTCCACCGCTTTCCAGCCTTCCTCCAGAATCTCCTTACCTTTGGCGGTAAACTCCTCTCCAGCACATTCGGTGGTCAGCAGGGTTTCCAGATAACGGAAGGGCTTGCTGACTGCCATCAGCGTCCGGGCGATGATGAGCTTCAGGACGTTCTGCTCGCCCTTGGGCAGTGCGTCCAGATCGGCTTGCAGCATACTGCGGGTGGGCAGGATGGCGTGGTGGTCGGTGACTTTTTCCCGGTTGACGGTGCGCCGTGTCCGGGGCACAGCCTCGTCCACATCCTCTGGAGTAATGTCGAGAAAACCTTCCAGTTCCTCGGTCAGTTCCTCCAGCATTTCCTCGTCATCGTCGGTGATATAGCAGCTATCAGTTCGGGGATAAGTGGTAAGTTTCTTCTCATACAGGCGCTGCACATAGTCCAGCGTCTGCTGTGCGCTGTACCCCAGCAAGCGGTTTGCATCCCGCTGAAGGGTGGTCAGGTCGTACAGCGGCGGCGGATTCTCAGACTTTTCCTTGCGGGTGATGCGCTGGATCGTTGCCACCATCTCCTTTCGACAGGCTTTCAGCAGGTTTTCAGCAACGTTTTTTTCAGGAATGCGGCGGCTGGATGCCGTGCAGCCGCTGGTCAGTTCCAGATCCACCGTGTAGAATTTTTCCGGGGTAAAGGCAGCAATGGCGGCTTCCCGCACCACCGTCATGGCAAGCACCGGGGTCATAACACGCCCCACCGCCAGCGGTTGACCGTACAGACACGAAAAAAGCCGGGACGCATTGATGCCGACCATCCAGTCGGCACGTTCCCGGCAGAGTGCTGCGTTGTACAGCGCATCGTATTCAGTTGACGGTTTCAGGTGGGCGAACCCTTCTCGGATGGCATTTTCCTCCATGCTGGACAGCCATAGGCGAGAAAAGGGCTTTTTGCAGCCTGCTTGCTGATACACCAAGCGGAAGATCAGTTCTCCCTCCCGGCCAGAATCGCAACTGTTCACGATGCTATCCACATCCGGGCGGTGCATGAGTTTTTTCAGGATGCCAAACTGCTTTTTGGTGGACGCAGAAACCAAATACTGCCACTTTTGCGGCAGGATAGGCAGGTCTGCGATGCTCCACTTGACGTATTTGGCATCGTAGACATTGGGCGGAGCAAGTTCCACCAGATGACCAACGCACCAGCTTACCAGATAGCCGTTACCCTCCAGATAACCGTCTTTGCGGTTGGTGGCACCGAGGACTTTGGCGTAGGACATGGCAACCGAGGGCTTTTCTGCTACAACTAGAATTAAAATAAGCGTTCCCTCCAATCTGTTTTCATTTGGATATGTACGGCGGCAAATGCCGCCTTGAAATCAGATGGGTTCGGTATCTTCCTCACCGGGTTCCTCCGGCTCGTCCTCGGTGGGAATCTCGAAGTCGCCCTTGTCCTCGGTGTAGTTTGCATCGGGGTCAAGGGCTTCTTTTTCAGCCTGCTTTTTCTGCTTCTGCTTTGTGAAAGCATAGAAAATGCCGCCTGCCGCCAGCGCAATCAGCACGACTACACCCAGAAAGCCGGATGCGATCTTTGTGACCTTGTTTTCCTTGGGCTGTTCTGTGCCGGATGCCGCCGTTTCCTCGGCGGCTTTCTTCGCTTCTTCCTCAGCTTTCAGCCTGTCCTGTTCCGCCTGCGCCGCCGCTTCCTTTTCGGCGGTGTAGGCATCGGCGGCATCCTCTTCCATCAGCGCCAGCAGGTCGGCTTCGTCCACAAGGTTCATAAAGTGGACGGTCTGCTGCCCCTTGGCGTTGCGGTCAATCACCAGATAGAAAGTCGCACCCGACTTCGACACCAGCGTGATAAACTGCTGTCCGCTGCCATCGGAATAGTCGGTGTGATAGTCGTCTACCAGCGTCAGATTGCCCTCCGGGGTCAGGGCACCAGAGGTTTCGTCCGTGACGGTGACAACATCTTCCTCCACCACTTCCGGCAGAACCGGCTGCTCCACGGGGGCGGCTTCGCCCTCAAAGGCAAAGGCGGGAGCCGCCATGCCAACGCACAGTGCCGCCGATACCAGCAGCGCGCCCAGTTTCTTAATCTTCATCTGCATCGACCTCCTTCTCAAAAGTTGCACCCACGGCAGACAGCGCAGCCGGGTTCGGGGTAGCGGTTGCCGACTGCCGCAGCAGAGCAGCAAGCTGTTCCGGGGTTACATTCGCCGTGCGGACCATGTTGCTGACCTCAGCGGCTTCTTCCTCCTGAATCCGACGCTCCAAAACCGCAATGCGATTGTTCAGCTTGATGCGGCGCTCCTGCTCTTTCTTGAGCATTGCTCGCAGCTTATCCAGTTTTTCGCTCATAGTTGAACCCTCCAATCATTTTGAAAGCCGTCCAAAACCGGACAGATATTTCTGCCAGTAGGACGAGTGAATGTTTGCGTACTTGATGGGGTCTCCGGCACTGACCATCATGCCATTGCCAAGGTAGTGGAGTAGGAAAGTGCCGCCTTATCGCATTTCTGCGACAGGTTTGC
>ENA-UONY01001631-UONY01001631.1-human-gut-metagenome-genome-assembly--contig:-CS9-NODE-1631-length-18161-cov-17.422070_pt1 | contig 18161 bp, 14 predicted proteins | sample MGYA00242465_ERZ724012 | MGnify/ENA metagenome assembly ERZ724012 | reverse complement strand
CCTTACAAGTTTTTCGATATTGTTCAATTTTCAAGGTCCTGTGCGCCTCAGCCTTGCGGCTGACGACCCGTTTATTTTACCACCGAAGTGGTTTTTTGTCAAGTCCTTTTTTCGAAGCTTTTGAACTTTCTGAACTTGAATCGTTCAAGAGTTTCTCGGAACAAACCGGAACATTTGAACGTTCATTGGTTCTTTTCAAGGGCTTCGTGCTGAACTTGAAGAAGTCGTTCTTTTCGCTCAGCGCTTGGCGCTCAAGTATAATACCACACCCCCGCCCGCATGTCAACACTTTTTGACAACTTTTTTCCAAGTTTTTTGCATACACCGCAAAACAGCTGCCTGCCATAAGGGGGAAATGCGCCGCCCCTGCTGCCGCAGGCGCGGCGGGCCGGGGCCCGGCTCAAAACCGTCTGCCTCTCCGTGCCATTCCGACCGATGCATTTTCCCTTATATAATGTAATATAAGGCTTTCGCCGTATAATATTTTGCGATATTACACCGCGGAAATGCATGTTCCTTGTCAAGAGGTCTTTGCTCAGATTTTATCCTGAAAATTGTCCATGAATTTTGGGCAAAGCTCCAAAACGCAAAATGTAGTGGTATTTTTCTTGACTTGCCACTAGATAGTGATAGAATAGAGCTACATTCAGTTTGTTGGATATCGTGTGCGCAAACGGGTATCTCTTATTGTAAGAGGTGCCCGTTCACACTGTCAGTTGGAGGAGAGCTTATGAAGATCATCAAACGCAACGGCGCAGAGGTTCCCTTTGATATTACCAAGATCATCACCGCTGTCACCAAAGCCAGCGATTCGGTGGGCGGCCAGAGCCGTCTGACCAAAGACCAGATCACCCAGATCGCAGCAGATGTCACCGACCAGTGCCAGGCGCTGAACCGCGCCGTCAGCGTGGAAGAAGTGCAGGATATGGTGGAGAACCAGCTCATGGACATCAAGGCCCATGATGTTGCCCGCCACTATATCACCTATCGTTATGTCCAGAGCCTGAAGCGCCAGACCAACACCACGGACGAGCGCATCCTGAGCCTGATCGAGTGCCAGAACGAGGAAGTCAAGCAGGAGAACGCCAACAAGAACCCCACCGTGAACAGCGTGCAGCGCGACTACATGGCCGGCGAGATCTCCAAGGACCTGACTGCCCGCCTGCTGCTGGACCCGGAGATCGTGAAGGCCCATCAGGAAGGCCTGATCCACTTCCACGATTCCGACTACTTTGCCCAGCACATGCACAACTGCGACCTGGTGAACCTGGAGGACATGCTGCAGAACGGCACCGTGATCTCTGGCACCTATATTGAAAAGCCCCACAGCTTTTCCACCGCCTGCAACATTGCCACCCAGATCATCGCGCAGGTGGCGTCCAACCAGTACGGCGGCCAGAGCATCAGCCTGACCCACCTGGCCCCCTTCGTGGATGTCTCCCGCAAGAAGATCGCCGCCGAGGTGGAGCTGGAGATGGAAGGCCTGAACGTCTCCGCCGAGCGCAAGAAAGAGATCGTGGAGCGCCGCCTGCGCAGCGAGATCAACCGCGGCGTGCAGACCATCCAGTATCAGGTGGTCACCCTGATGACGACCAATGGCCAGGCGCCGTTCATCACCGTGTTCATGTACCTGGGCGAGGCCCGCAACGCGCAGGAGAAGGCCGACCTTGCCATCATTATTGAGGAGACCATCCGTCAGCGCTATCAGGGCGTGAAGAACGAGGCCGGTGTGTGGATCACCCCCGCCTTCCCCAAGCTGATCTATGTGCTGGAGGAGGACAACATCCGTCCCGGCACCCCGTATTACTACCTGACCGAGCTGGCCGCCAAGTGCACCGCCAAACGCATGGTGCCCGACTACATCTCTGAAAAGAAGATGCTGGAACTGAAGGTGGACAAAAACGGCGAGGGCCACTGCTACACCTGCATGGGCTGCCGCAGCTTCCTGACCCCTTATGTGGACCCCGAGACCGGCAAGCCCAAATACTACGGCCGCTTCAATCAGGGTGTGGTCACCATCAATCTGGTGGACGTCGCCCTGAGCTCCAAGGGCAACTTTGAGAAGTTCTGGAAAATTTTTGACGAGCGGCTGGCTCTGTGCCACCGCGCCCTGCAGGCACGCCACAAGCGTCTGCTGGGCACCCCCAGCGACGCCGCGCCCATCCTGTGGCAGTACGGCGCACTGGCCCGCCTGAAGAAGGGTGAAAAGATCGACAAACTGCTGTTCGGCGGCTACTCCACCATCAGCCTGGGCTATGCCGGCCTGTATGAGTGTGTGAAGTATATGACCGGCAAGAGCCACACCGACGCCGGTGCCAAGCCCTTTGCCCTGAGCGTGATGCAGCACATGAACGACAAGTGCAACGAGTGGAAGAAGGCCGAGAACATCGACTACTCCCTCTACGGCACCCCGCTGGAATCCACCACCTACAAGTTCGCCAAGTGCCTGCAGAAGCGCTTCGGCATCGTGCCCGGCATCACCGACAAGAACTATATCACCAACAGCTATCATGTCCATGTGACAGAGCCCATCGACGCCTTTACCAAACTGAAATTCGAGGCCGAGTTCCAGAAGCTGTCTCCGGGCGGTGCCATCAGCTATGTGGAAGTGCCCAACATGCAGGACAATCTGGAAGCCGTGATGAGCGTGCTGCAGTTCATCTACGACAACATCATGTACGCCGAGTTGAACACCAAGTCCGATTACTGTCAGGTGTGCGGCTACGACGGCGAGATCAAGATCGTGGAAGACGACGGCAAGCTGGTGTGGGAGTGCCCCAAGTGCGGCAACCGTGACCAGAACAAGCTGAACGTTGCCCGCCGCACCTGCGGCTACATCGGCACTCAGTTCTGGAACCAGGGCCGCACGCAGGAGATCAAGGACCGCGTGCTGCATCTGTAATTATGATTTGAATACCCTCCGCTTCGCTCTAGGCATAACAGCGGAAATATTATTTTTGATTTCACGTTTGGAGCGGCCTGCGGGCCGCTCCAAACGTATTTTCACCGGAAGGGCCGCAGCGGCAAGCTTCCTGTCCATTCAAAACTTATTTGCAAATTACGGGAATCACTTATGAACTACGCAACCATTAAATATTACGACATCGCCAACGGCCCGGGCGTGCGCACCAGCGTATTCGTCTCCGGCTGCCGCCACCACTGCCCGGGGTGCTTCAACGCCGTGGCATGGGACTTCGGCTATGGCCAGCCCTTTGATAAGGCCACCCGCAACGAGGTGTTTGCTTCCTGCCAGCCGGACTATATCGCGGGCCTTTCCCTGCTGGGCGGTGAACCCATGGAACCGGAGAACCAGCGGGAGCTGCTGCCCTTTGTGCGCAACTTCAAGGCCCTGTACCCGAACAAAACGGTGTGGTGCTACTCCGGCTACACTTGGGAGCAGCTCACCGGCAAAGAGCCCAGCCTTGCCCGGTGCGAAGCCACCGACGAACTGCTCGGCCTGCTGGACGTGCTGGTGGACGGTGAATTTGTGCAGGCAAAGCACGATATCTCCCTGCGCTTCCGGGGCAGCAGCAACCAGCGCCTGCTGGATGTAAAAAAGACCCTTGCCGCCGGGCAGCCCGTGTGGTGGGAGGACGAAAAGGTGTTCGCCACCCATAACATGGAGCGGTGAGGAGATTTGACCCTCTCAGTCATCGCTGCGCGATGCCAGCTCCCCCGAAAGGGGGAGCTTTTTGCATCTTCCGGTCAGCACAAATAAAGCTCCCCCTTCGGGGGAGCTGGCTGCGAACATCGTGAGCAGACTGAGAGGGTTCACCCACAAAAAACAACAGCATCTGCAAAATTCGCCAATTTTCTGAATTCAGAAGCGAACCTTGCAGATGCTGTTTCTTTTCTCATTCCCGGCTGCCCACGGCGTCCTCGATGACGCGCAGAAAGGCATTGCCGTAGCGGGCGGCTTTCTTTTCGCCCACACCGCTGATGTTCAGCAGCTCGTCCAGACTCAGCGGCTTTTTCTCTGCCATCTCCCGCAGAGTGGCATCGTTGAACACCATAAAGGCAGGCAGGTTCTGCTTGCCTGCCAGCCGCTTGCGCTGGGCATAGAGGGCGTTCAGCAGCTTTTCGTCGAATTCGCTCAGCTCGCCTGCGGCTGCGGCCGACTTGCTGCGGCGCGGCTTCTCGGTCAGGCGACGGGCATTGTCGGCGGCGCGGCGGCGGGAGTATTCCAGCTGCAGCTGGGCTTCCTGCTCCTCGGCCAGGCAGCAGGAGCAGTTGCCGCACTTGGCCGGGGCCGCTTCGCCGAAATACTGCAGCAGAAAGCCCCGCAGGCACTTCGGCGTGGTGGAATAAAATGTCATGTACTTGAGCCGCTCCTCGGCCTTGCGGGCGGCTTCGGCCTTCACATCGGCGGGCAGGCCGTTGTCTGCTTCCCGTTCCTTGTCGATGAAAAAGCGGATGGTGCGCACATCCGTGCCGGAATACAGCAGGGTACACCGGGCAGGCTGACCATCGCGCCCGGCACGTCCGGCCTCCTGATAATAGCTTTCCAGGTCCTTGGGCATATTATAATGGATGACGAACCGCACGTTGGGTTTATCAATACCCATGCCAAAGGCGTTTGTGGCCACCATGATCTGCACCCGGTCGTAGAGGAAATCGTCCTGATTCTTCCGCCGGGTATCGGCGTCCAGCTTGGCGTGGTAGGCGGCGGCCCGGATCCCCCGGCTCTGCAGCAGGCGGGCCGTCTCATCCACCTGCTTTGTGGTGCTGCAGTAGACGATGCCCGCGTTGTCGCCCTCTTTGAGCACAAGGTCCAAAAGCTCCTTCGGCTTCTGGCTGGGCAGGGCCCGCCGGGTCTCGAAGTAGAGGTTGGGCCGGTCAAAGCTGGTGGTCACCTCGTAGGGCTTCTGCAAAGCCAGATGTTCCCGGATGTCGTCCCGCACATGGGCGGTGGCCGTGGCCGTGAACGCCCCCACCACCGGACGCTGGGGCAGGCTCGCCACAAAATCCCGGATGCGCAGGTAGCTGGGGCGGAAGTCCTGCCCCCACTGGCTGATGCAGTGGGCCTCGTCCACCGTCACCATGCTGATCTCCCGCTCCTGCACCAGCCGCTGGAAGCCCGGCATCTCCAGTCGTTCCGGGGCCACATAGATGATCTTGTACCAGCCCTCCCGGGCACGGTGCAGCATCAGGGCCTTCTGGTTGTCGGTGAGGCTGTTGTTCAAAAAAGCCGCCGCCACACCGGCCTGCACAAGGGCTCCCACCTGATCCTTCATCAGGCTCACCAGCGGCGACACCACGATGGTGATGCCCGGCAAAAGCAGCGCCGGCACCTGATAGCAGATGGATTTGCCCGCACCGGTGGGCATCACGGCCAGAACATCCTGCCCAGCCAGCAGCCGCTGCACAATCTGCTCCTGCCCGGGGCGGAAGCTGTCGTATCCAAAAACTTTTTTCAGGATGCTGTGCGGGTTTTCCATGAGTTCCTCCGTTATAATAGATGAGCGGTGCCTTCCAAACTGTACCAGTATACCACAAAAGCCGCCTTTTGCGCAGGAAAACATGCCGATTTCCGGCAAAAAGCACGAAAAGCCACGGTTAATTTTTGCAAACGATAGCTTTTCAGGCGCGAAAATGCTATAATAAGGCCACATCTCTCCATCCCGGCCGACGCTGTGCCGGACTCGAAGAAAAAGGAGCATCTTTTATTATGCAGAAACTTATCACCTTTGCGGTCCCCTGCTACAACTCTGCAGCCTACATGCGCCACTGCATCGAAACGCTGCTGTCCGCAGGCGAGCAGGCCGAGATCATTCTGGTGGACGACGGTTCCGTCAAGGACGAGACCCCGGCCATCTGCGACGAATATGCCGCCAAGTACCCCACCATCGTCAAGGCCATCCATCAGGAGAACGGCGGCCACGGCGAGGGCGTCAACCAGGGCATCCGCAACGCCACCGGCCTGTACTACAAGGTGGTGGACAGTGACGACTGGCTGGACACCGATGCCCTGAAGAAGGTGCTGGCAAAGCTGACCACCCTGGTGGCCCGCGGCACCGCACCGGACCTGATGATCTGCAACTACGTCTATGAGCATGTGGAGGACGGCACCAGCCACACGGTGCGCTACACCAACGTGTTCCCGCAGGAGCGTCTGTTCAACTGGGTCCATGTGCGGCACTTCCGCCCGGACCAGAACATTCTGATGCACTCGGTGATGTACCGCACCGAGGTGCTGCGCCAGTGCGGCATGGTGCTGCCCAAGCACACCTTCTATGTGGACAACATCTTTGTCTACCAGCCCCTGCCCTACGTCAAGAGCATGTACTATATGGACCTTGACCTCTACCGCTACTTCATCGGCCGCGCCGACCAGAGCGTGAACGAGAGCGTCATGGTCAAGCGTGTGGACCAGCAGCTGCGGGTCACCAAACACATGATCGACTGCCAGGACCTGGACGCTCTGAAGGATCAGAAGCGCCTGCGCGCCTACATGGTGCATTACCTCTCAGTGATGATGGCCATCAGCGACATCTTCCTGCTGCTGGACGGCACCGACGAGGCCAAGGCAAAGCGCACCGAGCTGTGGCAGTACCTGAAGGCCAACACCAGCACCGGCGTGTACAATGCCGTCAAGTTCAACCTGGGCGGCCTGACCAACATGAAGTTCCCCGGCAGCGATAAGGTCATCCTCGGCGCTTACCGCACCGCCCGCAAGATCTTCAAATTCAACTAAAGGGGCTCTCCGTCCTCTCCTGAATTCGCAGCCTGCTCTCCCGAAAGGGAGAGCTTTTTTGCATTTCCCGGTTCCCCTTGCAAAAGCGCCCCCTCCCGGAGGGACCGGCAAACCCGTCAGGGGTTGACTGCGCAGGTCTTTCGGCAAAATTTCTTTGCCAATTTGCCGGACAACCGTTGCTTTTTGCCGCTGCGGCGAGTATACTGGATTTGTATGCATTTTTTGTCCGGCCGTAGTGCGTTCCCCTTTCGGTTTTCCCTTTCGCGCGCGGCTTCGTTCATTTTTTGACAAGGAGGAATGGGAGCCGCCTGCGGATCATGGCCGGTTCCCGCACAACGACCCATGGAGCAAATGCTGATCTGTCTGTCCCTCGCGCTCATCGCAGGCCTGCTGATGTCCCGTCTTGCAAAGGCGGTGCACCTTCCGGCTGTCACCTCGTATCTGGTCGCCGGGCTGCTGCTGGGCCCGTTCTTTCTGGGGCGGCTGGGCCTCGGCCGCATCGGCTTCGGCTTTGACAGCCTTGCCGCTGTGGAAGGCTACGGCATCATCACCCAGGTGGCGCTGGGCTTCATCGCCTTCGTCATCGGCAACGAGTTCCGCCTGAGTGCCCTCAAGCGCATGGGCCGCCAGGCCGTCACGGTGGGCATTGCGCAGGCCGTCATCACCACGGCGCTGGTGGACGCGGCCCTCATCGCGCTGCACTTTGCCCGCCCGGACGTCATCTCCATGGCGTCGGCCATCACGCTGGGCTCTATTGCCGCCGCTACCGCACCCGCCGCCACCCTGATGGTGGTCAAGCAGTACAAAGCTTCCGGCCCGCTGACCCACCTGCTGCTGATGGTGGTGGCCATCGACGATGCCGTGGGCCTGGTGCTGTTCTCGGCTTCCTACGGCGTGGCGAACGCCCTGGAGCAGGGCCGCATCGACCCGGTGAGCGTCATCCTCGAGCCGCTGCTGGAGATCATTCTGTCGCTGGCACTGGGTGCGGCTGCCGGTTATGTGCTGAACCTGCTGGAGGTCTACTTCCACTCCCGCTCCAAGCGCATGAGCCTTTCGGTGGCCTTCGTGCTGCTGACGGTGGGCCTTTCCATGACCGAGTTCGAGATCAATGGCACCCGCTGCGGCTTCTCGCTGCTGCTGGTCTGCATGATGACCGGCACCGTGTTCTGCAACATCTGCCCCACCTCAGAGGAACTCATGGACCGCCTGGACCGCTGGGTGTCCCCCATCAATATCCTGTTCTTCGTGCTTTCCGGTGCCGAGCTTGACCTGACCATCCTTGCAAACCCGCTGGTGCTGCTCATCGGCGTAGTGTACATCGCGGCCCGCTCGGCCGGCAAGATCAGCGGCTCCTGGCTGAGCTGCCGCGCCACCCGCTGCAGCCCGGATATCCAGAAGTGTCTGGGCATCACCCTGCTGCCGCAGGCCGGTGTGGCACTGGGCATGGCGGCCACGGCTTCCCAGCTGTCGGACGGCCACATGGTGCGCAACGTGGTGCTGTTCTCGGTGCTGGTGTACGAGCTGGTGGGCTCCACGCTGACCAAGATGTCCCTGACTGCTGCCGGAGAAATTCGTCCCGAGGGCCGCACCAGCGCCCGCGTGGAGAACAAGCCGGAAACGCCGGTCGCAGTGGAGTAAACAACGATTTAGAATTGTCTCCGCTTCGCTCTGACAATCATAGCGGAAAAATTATTTTTAATTTGCAAAAAAAGAAAAGCCTGCGGGCTTTTCTTTTTTGTTTTTTCACGGGAGGAGTCGTAACGACAAACGGCATCTACTGCCGCTGGCTCCCTGTGGGAGCATCGCGCCAGCGGCGGATGCAGGGAGGAGCTGTTGGGGCAGCGGCCTGCAGGATGCGAGTGCCTCCCAAGGCACGAAGCAGACGCAGGGTGCCGCAACCCGTCGGCTCCAGCGCGTCGAAATCGCTGCGACCTTGCCGCGCTGAACACGCGGCATTTGCTTCGCAAACCGGTCTGCGGCTTAAAAGCCCCACTGGGGCTTTCATGCCCTCCGGGCACCGCCGTCCTTTCTGGTTCTCTTTTGTCCGTCAAAAGAGAACATCTTCGTCCGGTGAAGCATTTCCCAGAAAATCCGAAACTTTCCCTCTCTGTGCAGAAAACATTTCTTTCTCTCCACCGTTCTACACAAAAGGTTGCTTCTTGTCGAATTGACACGGAATCATTGACGAAAAATATTATTTTTTGTATACTAAGCTTGTCAGCATTGGCATGATTTTCCTGTTGTGTCATTGGCTGTCATTGCAGTGTAGCGCAGGCGTGCCCGGAAGGTGCAGCCTGCATGTCGCAAAGATGCCGTTTTGCGCGGCATTTTTTCACCAGTTTGCGATCATGAAAAAGGAGAATGGTATACTATGAAAAGCACCGGCATTGTCCGCGGCATCGACGCGCTGGGGCGCATTGTTCTGCCCAAAGAACTGCGCACCAACCTGCGCCTGGATACCGACACCAAGCTTGAGATCTTCGTGGATGGCGATGCCATCGTGCTCAAGAAGCACCGCCCCGCAGGCAGCTGCGATTTCTGCGGCGAGGTGGACGACGGTGCCGTCCAGTTTGCAGGTTACTGCATCTGCCCGGCCTGCCGCCGCAAGATCGGCGCGCTGTAATTCACACAAAGGAGGCTCCCTCATGAGTCCGATGATCGACTTCACGGTCCCCTCCACCGTTCCGGGGCGGACGCTGCACGCGTTCCGCTGTGTGCCGGAAGGTGAAGTGCGGGCCGTTCTTCAGCTGTCCCACGGCATGGTGGAGTTCATCGACCGCTACAAACCCCTGGCCGAGTACCTTGCCGGGCGGGGCATCCTGGTCACCGGCCACGACCATCTGGGCCATGGCGGGTCCATCCGCTCAAAGGACGACTACGGCTACTTCGCCGAGCCGGACGGCAACCGCGCCGTGCTGGCCGACCTGCACGCCATGACCGTGCGCACCAAGGAGCTCTACCCCGATGTGCCGTATTTTCTGCTGGGCCACAGCATGGGCTCCTTCTACGCGCGGCAGTACTTGTGCGAGTATGGCCGCGAGCTGGATGGTGCCATCATCATGGGCACCGGCTTCCAGCCCAAGGCACTGGTGCAGTTTGCCAAGACCACCTGCCGGGTGCTGGCCGCCTTCCACGGCTGGCACTACCGCAGCAAGCTGGTGGCGAACCTGTCCTTCCTGGGCTACAACAAGGGGCTGGAGGGCCGCACCACCCACGACTGGCTCAACCGCGACGCCGCCGAGGTGGACAAGTATCTGGCCGACGAGCGCTGCACCTTCACCTTCACGCTGAACGCCTACTATAGCATGTTCAGCGGCATCCTGCGTTTGCATGACCCGGCCTTCCTCGCGCAGATGCCCAAAGACCTGCCGCTTTTGTTCCTGGCCGGTGATGCCGACCCCGTGGGCGAGCAGGGCAAGGGCGTGCGCCGCGCCATCCAGAGCCTGGAAAGCGTCGGCGTGCAGAACATCGAGAGCAAGTTCTACCCCGGTGCCCGCCACGAACTGCTGGTGGAAACGAACCACCAGGAAGTATTCCAAGACATCGGCGACTGGCTGGAAAAGCAGTTTTCCCGCTGACGCCTGCATTCCCGCATCCTTATCCTGTCATCCCCTTCGGATGGCGGGATTTTTTGCGTCTTTTTGGCATTTTTTCGCTTTCGGCGGTTTTGCGGGCCGCACCGCATTTTGCGAATGTTTGTCTTGTTTTCTCCCCTTTCGTCGATTGGATTGACAGTTTTTCCAGAAAATGGTATGCAATAACTGTTCCAGCCCCGATGACAGAAGGGCGCGATGTGAAAAGTACCGTTTATCACGCTTTTATCGTGTGCATCTGATCAGCAAGGAGATGGATCGTATGACAAACAAAAAGTTCAAACTGGCCGCCATGTCGCTGGCCCTCACCGCCTGTGTGGCCGCCAGCCCGCTTTCCGCAGGGGCAGAAGCCCCCGAAGCCGCCGCCGATGTGCAGCCCTCTGCCGCTGCCGACACTGCCACCGAGGACAAGCCGTCCCCGGAAACGGTTGCTGCGGAAGAACCCGCCGCCGAAGCTGCCGCGGACCCTGTGGAAGAAACGCCTGCCCAGAGCACCGAGGAACCTCCCGCTCAGGAGCCGGAAGCCGCCCCCGCCGGGGATGCGGCGGTCCTGCCTGCCCTGCCCGGGGCGCGCCCGGTGGTGGTGGACATGCCCGCTGCAGAAGCACCCGCAGACGCGGCCGGAGAGCCTGCGGAAGCGGCAGAAGATCCCAAAGATGCCGCCGATTCCGCTGAGGAAACAGCGGAGGATGCCGATGCTGCCGAAGACGCTGAAACGCCTGAGCCCCCAGAGATCGCCATTGCCCGCCCGGACGCCGCACAGCCTGCCGTGCAGCCCGGCATTGCCGCGCCCGCCATACAGCCCGGCGGCATCAGCGTGATGCTGCCCGGCGAGACCCGGCAGGTCGCCCTGAACACCCAGGCTTCCAACGAAGACGGCACCGTGATGGGCGATTTTGAAACGGTCGTGAAGAATGCCAAAGCCGGTCAGGAGATCGTCCTGCAGGAAGACTACACCGGCAGCCTGACCACCTTTGACTGGATCCGGCTGAACCTGAACAAAAAGACCGTCACCGGCACCATCACCGTTGACCTGAGCGGAAAGAAAGCCGATGGCTCCCGCGGCGCCGTCGAGATCGTGAACGGCACCATTACCGGCGGCACGGAGAGCGGCGTGAAGATCACCGGCGCCGAGGGCTCCGAGATTCTGCTGAAGGACCTCACCATTACCGGCAACCGGAACGACACCTCCGGCTATGGCGGCGGCGGTGTCTGCGCGGACAGCGGCGATCTTACCATCGACCACTGCCGGATCACGGATAACACCGCAGCCAATGGTTCCGGCGGCGGCGTCAGCATGGGCGGCAAGCACGGCGGGACCGTCGAAAACGCTTTCCTCACCATCAAGGACAGCGTGATCTCTGGCAACACCAGCACTGCACAGGGCGGCGGTGTTTATGCTGCCGTCACCGACGGCTCGGTCTCCATCACCGGCAGCACCCTTTCGGGCAACAGCGCCACTGCGCAGGGCGGCGGCATCTCCGTTTCCGCTTCCGGCAGCACTGACGTCACCCTTTCGGGCAACACCATTCTGGAGAATACGGCCGGACAGGACGGCGGCGGCATTTATCTTTCCCGCCCTGAACAGAGCGAGACCGCCCCGGATACCACCATCTGCGGCAATACCATCCAGAAAAACAGCGGCAAAAATGGCGGCGGCATCTACGCTGACAACGGCGTTACGGTCCGGCTGGCCGGTTACCTGCTCAACAACCATGCCGGTACGGCCGGGGCTGACCTGTATCTGACGGCCGGTTCCGCCGAGGACAAAAACCGGAATGTGCTGATCCTGCGCCGGGTCAGCAAGGACGACGACTGGACACTGGTGGACTGCGGCCACACCATTGATGGCTGGTATATTGATGGCGACGAAGATGGAAACAATCGCTGGAATGCCGATGCCACCGTGGATGCGGACGGCAATGAGATCCCGAAGTTCATCATGAATCTGGACACTCTGCTGGATGGCTCAGACTATACGATCCTGCAGGATGAAAACGGAGATTATGTCATCACCGTCGGCGGCAAGGCCCTCGCCCTCAAGGCCGCCCACGCGGTGATCCCTCCGGAGCCCACCCCCGACCCGGAGCCGACGCCGGGCCCGAACCCCACGCCTGATCCCGAGCCGACCCCCATCACCCCGGAAACACCCGAGAGCCCAGAAGTGCCCGAGGCCCCCGGCGAGACCCCTGTGACTCCCATCAGCACGCCCACGCAGACCGTTGCCCCCAGCGGCACGCATCTGCCCCAGACCGGCACCAGCCTGTTCGCTGCCCTGGCCATGGCCCTGAGCGGCAACGCCCTCACCGCCGCCGGTGCCTGGGCCAGCCTGACCGGCCGCCGCTGCCGCCACTGAGCCTGCCCGGAGCCATTCCATCAAAGACACAAAAATCCCCCGGAACTGCGGTCCCGGGGGATTTGCTGTTTTTAGAAAACTTATGCTTTTTTCGGGGCGATCCAGCCGTCGATCCCCTTCACCAGCGCCTTGCCGCGGCGGCCCAGGAGCTTGGGCAGCAGCACGCGGGCCATGGCCCACACACCGGCAAAGTTGTACAGGATGATGGCTGCGGTGATCAGGCCGGTCCACAGGCCGTAGAGCGGCGTCTCGGCCAGCAGCACGAAGGCCTCGAACAGCAGCGCCGCCGCATTGACGGCCACACGGCCCGGGTGCACATGCATCCCGATCATGCGGTGGGCGTCGATGGCGCGCAGGGTGAACACCAGCCCCAGACCCAGGAAGGAGGCGTAGGTCGCGCCCACAGGGCCCCAGGCTTTGATGAAGAAGTAGTTCATGATGCAGTTGCTGATGGCACCCGCCATCATGGTAATCATGCTGCGGGAAGACTTCTTGTTCACAACATACACGCTGTTCAGGAACTGGTTGAAGCAGCTGCAGGTGGAAGCCAGCACCAAAAAGGGCACAAAGTGCCAGGCGTAGTAGTAGTTGGACTTCATCACGTGCATGACCGGGCGGCACAACCAGATGATGCCCGCCGCGCAGCAGAACAGCACGCTGGAATAGGTGCGGAAAATTTTGGTGAAGAACTTTGCGCGGCCATCTTCCTCGGTCACAGCAGAAAGCTGCCACGCGTCGTAGAAGATCAGGCCCAGGGTGGTCAGGATGGTGGGCAGGAAGTAGCCGGTGGAGAGCAGGCCGCTCCATGCGTTGCCGTCGCGGCCGTCCAGCCCGTTGCACATCTCACGCACGAAGAACAGGTCCGACGCGTTGATGATCCAGAAGCTGATCTGCGCCGGGATCATGGGCAGCGAGAAGCGCAGCATCTGCTTCCACAGGTCCTTGTTGAGGCCCTTGAGCTCCACATAGTTCCACAGCTTGCCGGTGAACATGAGGAACAGCACGCTGACAAGGTCGCCGCTGATGATGGCCAACAGGTAGCCGTTGGCACCCCACTTGAAGCCCACCAGATACAGCACATAGAAGGCCATGGTGGCCACGGTGCACAGCACGCCGTCCACGGCCACCAGCTTGTTCCACTGGCGGCTGCGCACGAACTGGGTGCACAGCGTGCGCAGGCAGCTCATAAGCACATAGATGTAAATGAGCAGGCCGTACTGCGCCATATCAGGCAAAAACCGCGCCACAGGCCAGCACAGCACCAGAATGCCGAAGCCGCCCAGAATGGTGAGCAGGCCGTTGGTGAACACCTGCTTTTCACTGTTGCCCTTGTCCAGTCCGAAGCGGATGATGGCGTTGGACATGCCCATGGACACGAACGGGATGAGCAGGTTCGCGTACTGGCTCAGAATTTTGGAAAGGCCCAGGTCCGAGACCTCGGCCATGGCGTAGGTGAGGAACGGCTGAACGATCAACGTCAGCAGCTTCGACGAAAAGCTGCTGATCGCAAAGATCAGCGTGTTGCCGGCCAGTTTGGAATATTTATCGCCGGACTTATTTTCGTTTTCCAAGGGAACTCCCCTCCTGTTTTACTTCAAAAGATTCCGCCGGGCCTTCCAGTCCGGCAGCAGCTTTGCCACCTCGGCCCAGAAGGCCGGGCTGTGGTTCGGCTGCAGAAAGTGGCAGTATTCGTGCACCACCACATAAATTTGTGCCGCTTCCGGCTGGTTGTACAGCTGCAGCGCAAAGGTGATCTGCCGCTTTGCCATGTGGCACACGCCCCACCGGCTGGTCATGCTGCGTACCTTGATGGTTGGCTTCTGCCCGCCCAGCACCCCGGCAAAAGCCGGGTAGACCTTTTCGCTCATGGCGGTAAAGTGGGCCAGCGCGGTCTCTTTGTCCGGCAGGGGCCGGGCGTCCTGCAGGCTGCGCCGCCGGGCACGGGCCTGTGCCTGCTGCACCCACGCGGCGCGTGCGGCCACAAAGCGGTCGGCAGCCTCTGCGCTCGTGCGCAGCGGGATGCTCACCGCCACGGTGCCGTCCTCCCGCACCCGGATGTTCAGGTTTTTCACCCGTTTGCGGGTCAGCTCATACCGGATGCCGCCTGCCGTGCGCAGCTGCGGCACGGGCTGCTGCTTCGCCACGGGGTCAGGATGCCTTTTTGGCGCGGTGCAGCACTTCCAGCGGCAGCTGGGCCAGCACCACGGCGGCAAAGATCAGCGCGCAGCCAAAGGCTTCCCGGGCGGAAAGGCTCTGGCTGAGCAGCAGCCAGCCGCCCAGCGCGCTGAACACGCTTTCGAGGCACATGATCAGGCTGGCGATGGCGGGGTTCAGGTCCTGCTGGCCCAAGATCTGCAGCGTGTAGGCCACGCCGCTGGACAGCACACCGCAGTAGAAAATGGGCAGCGCGTTCTCGGTGAACTGTGCCGCCGTGGGCGCTTCGAACAGAAACGCCGCCACGGTGCTCTCCACCGCCACCACAAAGAACTGCAGCAGGCTCAGCCGCACGCCGTCCACCTGCGGGGCAAAGTGGTCCACCGCCATGATCTGGAAGCTGAACAGCACCGCGCAGCTCAGCAGCACCCAGTCGCTGGACTCGATGCTGCCAAAGCCGTTCTTCATGCACAGCAGATACAGGCCCAGCACGGCCACCACCATGCTCACCCACAGCTGTGCGCTGCCCCTGCGGCCCAAAAACAGGCCGAACACCGGCACCAGCACCACATACATGGCCGTCAGGAAGCCGGCCTTGGCCGTGGACGGGTTGAGGGTGATGCCGATCTGCTGGGCCGCGGACGCCGCGAACAGAAAGGTGCCGCACACAAGGCCCGCCGTCAGCAGCTTTTTCTTTTCCGCGGCAGTCTTGGGCTTTGCATCGGTGCCGTTTTTGCGGCGGATGGCGTCAAACACCAGCACCGTGGGGATCAGCACCACCACGGCAAGCCAGCTGCGCCCGGCCAGAAAGCTGTAGGCTCCCATGCCGGAACCGGCGCTCTGAGCCACAAAGGCCGTACCCCAGATAAAGGAGCACAGCAGCAGAAGCAGGGAATTTTTGGTCTGTGTCTTCATCAGCCGACACCCTCCACCTTCAGCAGGCCGTACAGGTAGTAGCGGCTGGAGTCATAGGAGATGGTCACCCGGTACTGCGCCGCCGGGTCCAGCCCGGAGACGGTGCAGGTGTAGTTCTGGCCGTCGGTCTTGATATAATAGGTGCTGTCCGGCACATACTCGGCACCGCCGTCCACCTTTTTCCACAGGGCCACCTTGAACTTCTGGGTGCCCTCGGCGGTGCCGCAGCCCATGATGTTCAGTGTGCCGGAGGGCACGGTAAAGTAGCTGGTCTGGCGGGTCCAGATGCCGTTGAACACCGCATACAGGGTGCCGTCCACCACGGCCGTGTCAAACTTGGCCGATGCGTCCGCGATGCCCTGAATGATCAGCTGATCACTGGTGGCGTCCGCCCAGCGGGTGGTGTCTTCTTCCTGCACCTGATTGCTGCTGCCGGTGACCTTCTGGGCCACATTTTTCAGCGTTTCCTTGCAGCCGGTCAGGCTCATGACCAGCACCGCTGCCAGCAGCAATGCCAAAAGCCGTTTTTTCATCTTCATAGCGTTCCTCACGAAGCAGATGCTTCCTTTTGTTTTCGTCCTCCCGCCCTGCATCTTCCGCCGGGCAGATACAGATATAGTATACCGCATTTTGCGGTGCGGTACAAGATATTTGTCCCGCGCCGCCGGGCAAGAAACGCCCCACCGGGGCTTTTCTTTTTGTGCGGTTTGCCGCCCGATTTTTCACTTTTCAGCCGTTCAGCGCCCGCAGGGCTTCGCACTCGGCGGCGGCCAGCGCCGGTGCCCCGGCCCCGAACAGGCTGCCGTAACGGTACAACGCCCAGCCGCCCGCGTTCTGCCCGCGCAGGTCCTCCACCTGCCGGGCCAGCGCGCTGCCGGTGCTCCAACCGCTCACGCTGTCGGCGTTGGCCCCGCCGTCGCCCACGCCCACCCGGTAGGCCCCCAGCCCAAAGTAGAGGGCCACGCCCTCTGCCCGGGGGTAGGCCAGCCAGGCAGGCACGATGTTCTCAAAGGCGAAGCGGGTGCTGCCGCTCTGCAGCGTATAGCCGTAGCCCCAGTACACCTGCGGGCAGAGGTAATCCACTGCCTGTTCTTCGCCGCCGGACGCCAGCCAGCCGGTCACGTCGCTGTACTGGCCGTTGAGATCGTTGTCGGGATTCCCCTGCGGACTGATGCCGAACCGCAGCGTCGGGTCGGCGGCCTTCACGGTGCGGTACACCTTCCGCACCAGGGCGCTCACGTTCTCCCGCCGCCAGGCGGCAAGGTCGGCCGCACCGGACGCCGCAAACTGCGCCGCGTCGATGCTCTCCTCCGTGGCGGGGTAAAAGTAATCGTCAAAGTGGATGCCATCCACCGCATAGTTCTGCACAAGTTCTGCCACGCCCTGCACCACATAGTCCGCCGCAGCGGGCTCGGCCGGGTTCAGGTAAAGCCCCTCTCCCACGGCGCAGACCCACTCCGGGTGAGTGCTGGCAAGGTTGTTCTCCGCCAGGTTCGGCGGCATGGCGGCCGACGACCGCAGCCGGTAGGGGTTCACCCACGCTTCCACCGAGAGCCCGCGGCTGTGGGCCTCCTGCAGCAGCACGTCCAGCGGGTCAAAGCCGGGGTCCTGCCCCTGGGTGCCGGTGCACAGGTGGCTCCACGGGAACAGCTGGCTCTTGTACAGTGCATCCCCGAAGGGCCGCACCTGCGCCAGCACCGTGTTCAGCCCAAGGCCCGCGCAGTTGTCCAGCATTTCGGCACACCCGGCCCGGAAGGCCTCAGCCGAGGAAAAATCCATGGCCGCCCATTCCAGGTAGCTCACCCACACAGCCCGCCACTCCCCGGCAGGCAGGGCCGGGTTCTGAACGGGCGGTTGATCTTCCTGCGTTTTATCCGGTGCGGAAAGGTCTTTCCGCCGCAGCCAGAGCCCCGCCCCCACGCAGGCCGCACCTGCGCCCAGCAGAAAGGCACGCCGCCCGAAGCGGCGCGGTTTCACTTCCGTCTTTTTGGACCTGCGCCGCTGGGTCACAGGGTCTCCTCCTGGGTCTTGTAGAGCACCAGTGCCGCCCAGCCGCGGGCGCAGGCCAGCAGCACGAACATCAGGTTCGTCCAGAAGGCAAAGCTGCTCATGCCGGCGTATTTCGTCATCATCCAGAACACCACCCGCATGGCCTCCGCGATGCACACCAGCTGCAGCTGGCGCTGAACGGGCCTGCCGTGGCCGTACTCAATGGCCAGCAGGCTGGGCCACACCAGCGCCGAGCACAGGTCGCCCGCCCAGCCCCCGGCAGCCAGCTTGCTGAGCATCAGCAGCACGAACACCAGCGTGTAATTGCGCTTATCCTTGGCCGGGGCACCCTTCTGCGCGGCCAGAAACAGCACCGCGATGCCGGTGATGCAGAACACGATCAGCTCCAGCCCCGAAAAATCCATGCCGCCCAGCACGGCAAAGCCGCCCAGCATGGACA
>ENA-UONY01001628-UONY01001628.1-human-gut-metagenome-genome-assembly--contig:-CS9-NODE-1628-length-18178-cov-5.872593_pt1 | contig 18178 bp, 11 predicted proteins | sample MGYA00242465_ERZ724012 | MGnify/ENA metagenome assembly ERZ724012 | reverse complement strand
GAACAAGGCCTGAGACCTTGCGCGGATTCTTCCCCCGAAGCGCTCTTCCTGCAAGAGGTGGAACAAGCAGCAAGGCGACTAGAATCTCTGCCGCAAACCCTTCGAGACGAACATCTCCCCATTTCACAGAAGCAGCACTCGCTTGGATCGCGATGGCCGTGATCACCAGAACAGCGGCAAGCAAGCCCCATGAAACGCTCTTACCTACTATGCGAATCGTATTGCGCGCTTGCAGGGAAAAGCGGCTCAATCCCTTGTTGATGAACGGTGCCCTACATGGCTCAAGGTCCTCACCACGAAGCGCGTGGCCGATATTGGATGCGTAGGAAGCGCAGAATGAATCGAGTGCGTCGCGCATCGCCGAAGCTGAGGGGCGCTTCTTGGGGTCCTCATCGAGGCAACATCTCAGAAGATCAGCAAGCGGCTCATCGGCTAACTCAAGCGCAAGCGCGATCTGTTCAAGAGAAGGAGCGGGCGAAAGACCTGCTGAAGCATGATTAACTGCAACCGCAACCTCGGGTTCGCGAAGCAGCACGGCTGCAATATCATCACCCGAACCATGGGCAGTTACAAACGATGAAGGCTCATTACCGTAAAGAAGATGGCAGATGATACGCGCAGCTGCATACACATCAGAAGCAGGCGTACAACGCACATTCGAATTCTCCTTTAATTCAGGTGCAGCGAATTCAGGAGTAGCTGCAACTACGTACGTAAATTCGTCACCATTCGATCGATCTTGTGCATGACTGTTGGCATGAGATGCCTTATCAAAACAGGCGGACCCCATATCGATCAAACGAAGATCGAAGGAGCCTTCTTGAGTCTGCTCCTCAACTGATTGACGAAGAGCGTTCACCATGATGTTACGCAACGAAAGATCGCCGTGAACCATGGTGTTCTCGAGCACGTTCGTGCGAGCCAAAGCATCGAACAGATCGCGTCCCAAACGAGCTGCCGTAAGAGGAGAGACCCTTCCTTCATCATCGATCGCAAGGCGCGCATGAACATGCAGCAGATCTTCGCCCTCTATCCACTCCATCACCAGAGCAGGCTTCCCTACTACACGCGCTTTGCCATAGAGCGTGGGATAGCCCTTGATCCCCGAAACGAGACGGTGCGCCTCGTATTCATGACCCATTCTTTGAGCTGATGTATCTTCATACTCTTTAAGAGCGAAACGCTCGCCAACCGCATTGACAGCTTGGAAGATCTTGCCTGTACTCCCCTCTCGCATACGCGACTCATCAACGAAGAGCGTGGCAAACCTCCGAAGATACGCTTCGCGATCCTCCGATGGCAGCGTGAAAGGTGCCTCGAAATCTTCAAGATGGATCACACGCAGAGAAGTTGCTGTCTGATTTCGCTGACGAATCTGGGTTGTCTCATCGCAAAGCTCGACCACTGATTCTTCATCACTCATAAGCTCGAGCCTTTACAGTCGAACCTTAGGATAGTTCTGGGCGAACCGATCCATCGGCGAGTCAAAACCCGTATTTGCTCTATAGACAGCAAGTCCCTCAGCTGCATATTCTTGAGTACACCCTCCATTGAATTCTTTTAGGAAAGATGAAGCGTTAACCAGATTCTCATATAAACGCCAAACCTTTGTATATTCGTCATACCACTTCGAGTCAGAAGTAATTCGTTTACCTTTATAAACGCAATTCTGTGCCTCGATCCTCTTCTTATCGCAAATTGTCAGATAGTACTGCGGGTCTATAGAACCGCAGCGTGCCGAAGTTCCCTTTCCGGCTGCCCAGTCTGCGTAGAGATCGTTATACCCTTTACGGAGCTCCTCATAATAGTGACTGAGCTGGGAATAAGAATTGAGAATATGTTCGTGAAAGCCATCCTCTGTTTCTGCATCAAAAACGGGAGCTTGTTCTGCCGGTTGGATTTGTGAATCCTGACCTTGATTTTGGTTGTTATTCTGGTTTTGATCCTGCGAAGGATTCAATGTGCCTTCAGGGTTCATAACTTGGATGGTGCCTCCTGATTGAGAGATAGTCTCACCCACTACCGAATTCACAGTCCCCAGAGCAGCTGTACCCAGCGTAGGCGCAGCAGGCAGAACTGCCGGAGTGAACGAGCCATCTTCACTGGTACCACTAGGTTGAACCACTTCTTCTTGTCCTTGCGCGGAAGCATCATTTGAGATGTCCGCATTCGCTGAACCAAAAAGGGAACTGAGAATGGAATTGGTCCCATTCGAAGAGTCAGTCACTAGCGCGCCAGGAACAGCTAACGCATACACCATAGCGCTGAATATCACAAGCGCAACAGAGCACGTTGCTAATGAGAACAGCACGCGTGCCGAACGTAAACGCTTGAGCGACTTTGGCTTCTTTGTTCGCATAGGGATCCTTCTGCCTCGGATTCCACATTGTTGTACAACAAGATAGAAAAGCTTGCATCTATAATTGCGAAGACATCTCGGCAAAGAGGGCGTTCACACAGTTACCACACTGTCCGATGATTACACACAAGTAAACCAACCAAGAAAAGCGAACACCCTCATTTCCGTTGGTTCTATTTGTATATAATCGTGCGTCACCCAAGTTTACGAGGCAGACAGTGTGGTAGATACGATTCTAACAAATCGCACTTTGGTTTGAACAAGGTTTTATTCGTCAAGAAACCTATATAATGATAGATTGACAGCAAAAAACGATCATCAAAGCCAGTTAGTTGCTAATCAGCAACTAACTGGTCAATTTCTCTTCTTGTTATTGCTTGTTTAATATCCAACCATTGAGCATTCCTTAAACCGAAGGAAGACCTGGGTTAGAATCTTTTTTCTCAGCATTTTCTAAAATAGCTTTTTGAGCGGTCTTGTTTTGAATAGCTAGAATCACAACTCCTAATGTAAGTGGTGTCGCAAAAAGACCTATGACCCACATCATTCCTGTAGAAACACCTGCGAGCTTTCTTTCGGAATGATCTACTATGCTTATCATGGCAACAATGATTGCTATCCATACGATAATAAGCACAACCCAAAATAGTGCTGTAAACATCATCCCCCAAGGATCAGGCGAGGTTAGCATCTCCGTCCCGGAACTAAGTGAACTTGAGTACGATTTATTTGAATACATGATAATCCTTTCTCTTTTTCGTTTTTCGATACAATACCGTTCTTGAGAAAGGATTTGTTGCACAACTTTTTTGGTTTTATACATAAGAAAAGACCAGCAGAGCTAGTCTTTTAATGAGTACTATATTCTCTTCCGTTACGGCGCAGGTTCCAAGATAGTAAATGACCGCGGAAGACACCTTTTCATTGCTTTTATACACTAGGAACAAGGATGTATATCTCAATCGCCATCCAATTTACCCTCATGGTATGATGTAAAGAAGTACTCTTAAAGGCGGTGATAGCAATGGCCACATCTAAAGTTTTAAACACCGAAGAAATTCGCGCTATGGTCATACCGCTGCTTGATAAATTCGACATGCGTACAGCAAGCTTATTTGGTTCCTATGCCCGGAATGAAGCTCACGAAGATTCTGATATTGATCTGCTCCTCGAAGGGAACCCTGGCTTCAGACCCTTGAATGTGTTCGGTGTTGCAGAAGATCTCCATCGTCTCTCAGGTAAGAAAGTTGATGTGTTCGAGATATCCGAGCTCGATCAAGGAGAGTTTCGAGATGCAGTTCTTAAGGAAGCTGTGGAACTATGAAGGATGATATCTACCGTCTCAAGCGCATATCAAGCGTAGGACACCAACTTTTAAATGTTGTCGACGAGAGAACCATCACCCGATCAGATGTTATGGATAATTATGAGATCCAGTGGCTGATCTCAACACCGCTTTACAACATTGGCGAGCAAGCAAATTGCATTTCAAGAGAATTTACTGATAAACATCCTGAAATCCCTTGGGCACAAATAGCGGGACTTCGTCATCGATTAGTTCATGATTATGAAGGGGTCAACTGGTCGCTTATCTCAGCTGTATTATTCGATGAGTTAGACATTATCGTGGATCAAGTCGATGCTCTTATTTCTCAGGTCGAGGCTTGAATAAACATACACGATCACCTGTCATCCATATCTGTCACTAAACCATTTACGTCCTGATTTTGGCAGCAGTGCCACTTTTCAGGACGTAAATGAGTTTGCAGCTAGAAAAGGTGACGAACGACCGGGTAGTTTGTCACCTTAATTGCCGAGTTCGCGTTCGATGATGGAAGCGATCTCTTGGGCGTAGCCGAGAGCTTCTTCGTGGGTGACGGCTTGTACCATCACGCGAACGAGCGGTTCGGTGCCGCTCGGACGTACGAGGTTAAGACGATAGCATTCATACCTTAAGTGGCCAATCGGGCAGCATGCTCGTTGCGTACAACGGCATGTTCACCAACCATCCTTGCTCGTCGAACCCAGCGAGCGAAAGGCGTAATCCTCGTTCAAGGCCATACTTCTCAACAAACGCACGTAAGCTTTTCGACCGCAAGTTGATCTCTGCTTTCACTTCAACAGGCATGATCTGGTTCTTTGTGTCGTAAACAAAATCAACCTCGCCACGTGAGTTCTCTGCTGACCAGTAATAAGGCTTGACCTTACCCGTCGCCACAAGCTCCTGACATACGTAATTCTCTGTAAGAGCCCCTTTGAACTCAGTAAACAACTCGTTCCCTTCGATGAGCACTGCTGGGTCAAGACGCGAAGCTGCACCCAAAAGCCCCACGTCAAATAAGTAGATCTTGAAGCTTTCTTTGTCTTCATAGGCAGCAAGTGGCAACCCTGGCTTACTGATGCGATTCACTTTAAGAACCAACCCTGCATCTTGAAGCCAACGGATCGCATCCTCATAGCCACGTGCTCGAGCACCCGTTTTCACTGCTGAATAGATAAATTTTTTATTCTCTCGACCTAGCTGAGCAGGAGTCGAATTCCACACCAAGCGTATCTTTTCGGCGAGAATCGGATCAGCATACTTTGAAAAATCGTGTTCATAGTCATAGAGCAACCGCTCTTGTATGCTGCGTGCTGCTGCATAATCACGCGTTGCAAGGAACGTGTCAACCACCTCAGGCAAACCACCCGTAAAGTAGTAATTCTTAAGATGCTCTTGATAGCGCATGGTAAAAGCGTCGAGTATTTCAGTATCCTGCGCATCGAGAAGCTTGAATAGTGCTTCATCGGCATTGCGCAGATACTCTTTGAACGTGAGTGGATACATGAAAAGATGCACGACCTTCCCCACCGGAAACGATACGCCGCGATGGAGTGCGACCCCCAGCAAAGATCCAGCCGCTACGATCGGTACCTCTGGACGAACTTCTGCGAACATCTTGAGTGATGTAAGCGCTTGTGGGCATTCCTGAATCTCGTCAAGAATAACCAACGTATTAGAATCACCCGCGTTGACACCCGTCTGAAGGCTGAGGACCTGCAGGATGCGATTTGGATCAAGATCCCTATCGAAGAACGCCTTCACTGTGGCATTTTCCATGAAGTTCACGTACGCCACCGCATCGAAAGACGCACGCCCAAATTCCTTGAGCGCCCATGTCTTTCCCACCTGACGAGCGCCTTGCACGAGAAGCGGTTTGCGTTTCTGTGCTGCTTTCCATTGTTCAAGTTGTTCAAGAACTTGCCGGTACATGAAACTCTCGTCTTCTTCAGATTCAGCTTTGCAGATGCTAGATATTTCTATACCGGCCATTATACCATTTACGTCCTGATTTTTGGCACAAGTGCCACTTTTAAGGACGTAAATTTGGCAATCATGCCACTTTTCAGGACGTAAATGAGTTTGCAGCTAGAAAAAGGTGTCGAACGACCGGGTAGTTTGTCATCTTACTGGCCGAGTTCGCGTTCGATGATCGAGGCGATCTCTTGGGCGTAGCCGAGGGCTTCTTCGTGAGTGGCGGCTTCTACCATCACGCGAACGAGCGGTTCGGTGCCACTTGGGCGCACGAGGATACGACCAGAACCATCGAGCTTCGCCTCAGCTTCAGTGATCGCTTCTGCAACCACAGCGTTTTCTGAGACCGCATGCTTATCCGCTACACGCACGTTGATGAGCTCTTGTGGGAAACGCTGCATGAGCGCCGCCGTCTCTGAAACGGGCTGATCGTTACGCAGACACGCTGCCAAGAACTGAAGCGCCGTGATAAGACCGTCGCCCGTGGAATTATGATCGAGGAAGATCATATGCCCACTCTGTTCGCCACCGATAACCGCATTGAGCTTGCGCATCTCGTTCAGGACGTACTTGTCCCCCACCTGGGTTTGCACGACCGAAATGCCTGCTGCATCCATCGCCTTAGTAAAGCCGAGGTTGCACATGACCGTCGAAACGACCGTATCATCGCGCAGAAGGCCGCGCTTCTGCAGATCGAACGCACAAACGGTCTCGACCACATCACCATCGATCTCGTTACCCAGCTCATCAACGAACATGACACGATCCGCATCGCCATCATGCGCGATGCCGATTTGGGCACCCGTTTCAGCAAGCAGCTCTTTCACCGGCTCAAGGTGCGTTGAGCCACATTCGACATTGATATCAACTCCGTTGAAGCTGTCGTTGATCACGTGAACCGTGGCACCCAACTGTTCGAGCGCTGCTGCGGTCGTAAGCGATGAAGCACCGTGACCGGTATCGAGCGCGATCGTAAGCTTCGAGAAGTCGAGCGTCTTATCCTGCAAGGATGAAATGGCATGCTGGATATAGAGATCGCATGCATCTTCAACTGGGAGCACTACACCCACCGCGTCGCCCGAAGGAAGGCTCTCAGGATCGGCACCACCCGCCAACACGAACGCTTCGATCTCTGCTTCGGCCTCTTCGGTAAGCTTGAAGCCCTGTCGGTCGAAGAACTTGATGCCGTTGTACTCGGGCGGATTATGCGAAGCCGAGATGACGATGCCCCCTTCGGCATGGAGCTCACGCACGAGATATGCAACGCCTGGCGTGGGGATAATACCCGCATCAAGCACATTGCCACCCATGCTCATGATGCCCGCGGAAAGCGCATTGCCGAGCATATCGCCCGAAAGACGCGTATCCTTGCCCACTACGATGGTCTTACCCAAGAATTCGACCGCAGCCTGTCCCAGTTTGAAGGCGATATCGCAGGTAAGTTCAGTGTTCGCAACCCCGCGAACACCATCAGTTCCGAAAAGTTTAGCCAAAAGAGTACCTTTCTTTTGTTGAAAGACGCCTGGTGAAGGCGCCTCGCGTATGATTCGATGCCACATCCAAGGCGGCCAACATTCTAATGGTTACTGCCGCGATTCACGAAATCGGGCTTGAGCATAATCACCCCACTGCGCAGCGCGATCTCATCTTCGGTCATGCGCGTGTTCATCTCAGCAGCGAATTCATCCAGGTCAACACCGCAACGCTCCAAGAGCACCAACAGATGATAGACCACATCTCCTGCTTCGTAACGCAGGTGGTCGACCTCGTTTGCCAGCGCACCATCACGCTCCACGTCCTTCGCCGCAAGCGTGGTCTCGTGGGCCTCTTCGACAAGCTTCTTCAAAAGGTCATCAAGATTGCCTGTGAGAAGCCGATAGGTATAGCTTTCAGGGCCAGCTGTGCTGCGCGCATGGATCGTATGCGCAAGCGATTCGAGCGCGGCACCCATCTGGCTTTCCGGCTGCTCGCCCTCGGTGAAGTAGGTCTTTTCCATGTTTGCTCCTTATAGATGGCGATCAGGCCATCTCAGAAAGGATACGCTCACGTGCCGCGCACGTTTCAGCGATCCCCTTCTCAATATCGATCGTGGGATATTCGCCATTCTCATAGAGAATAGTACCATCAACCATGGTTAGAACTACATCAGAGCCCTGTGCAGAATAGATAAGATTCTCTGCCATCGTGTGAACGGGCTGCATCCACGGCGTATCGATGTCGAGCATGGTCAGATCGGCGCGCGACCCTACCTGCATACGTCCGCAATCAACACGACCCTGCGAAAGCGCACCGTTGCGCGTTGCGATGGTAATGAGCTCTTCAGCAGAAAGCGAGACAGGATTCGCATCGCCCGCGCGCTGCATGAGCGCGAGCAGGTAAAGATCCTGGAACATGTTGTGATTGTTGTTGCTCGCTACGCCATCGGTGCCCAGTGTGAGCGTGATGCCCGCCGCCTTCATGGCTTTGATATCCGCGATACCGCTGCCGAGCTTCGCGTTCGAGGCGGGACAGCACGCAACGAACACGTCCTTTTCAGCCAGCACCCTTCGGTCTTCGTCGGTAAGCCACACACAGTGGTCTGCCGTGGTCGGCACATCGAAGAGCCCCAGATCAGCCAGATAAACGGGCGGCGTCTTACCGTGGCGCTCGATGCATTCCTGCACCTCTTTTTGCGTCTCGCTCACGTGAACCTGCATGCGCAGTCCTGCCGCCTTGGTAGCATCGGCTAGCGTACGCACCACTTCAGGCGTGGAGGTGTATTCAGCATGTAAGCTCATGTCGATGAGCAAGCGGCCATCGCCCGCTCCATGATATTGCGTGATCCACTGCTCATTCTCTTTGGCAAGCGGCAGATCGTAATAGGTCATGCCCGGCTCAGAGCACACCACGCAATCACTCAAGTTGCACTTCGCGCCCGAATCGAGCACCGCACGCGCACGCGCATCGGTACAGAAATACATATCCGTGAAGGAGACCACGCCAAAGCGCAACATCTCGGCGATACCGAGCAGCGTGGCGTGATAGGTCGCGTCTTCGGTGATATGTGCCTCGAACGGGAAGATAGCTTCGTTGAGCCAGCGGTCGAGCGGCAGGTTATCCCCGCGGCCCCGCAAGAGCGTCATAGGAACGTGCGCATGCGCGTTGTAGAGCGCTGGCATCAAGAGCTTCCCGCGGCCATCGATCACGCGATCGAAGGCGCCTTCGGGCTGCGTAAGCTGGAAATGCGAGATCGTACTATTCGTCACACCCACATAAGCATGCGGGACGGTCTTTCCTTCTTCGGTCAAGACCGTAATGTCCTTGAAGAGCAGTGAGGTCATAAGCTGCCTTTCTCTTCGTTTCCGAATCTGTTTGAATGGCCTTATGGTAGGCCCCTGAAAAAGCGTTGATTCCATCATAAACGAAACACGCGCCCCGAGATGGGACGCGTGTTGATGTTCATGGGCGTCTAGACGAATCGTGCTTGAGCAAAGGGAAGCTTACTGCTCCGAATCGCTTTCGCTACCTGAATTGCCGCCGCCCAACGTATCGGGATCGATCACGCCGAAGCCCATGTCGGAAACGGAATTGAGCAGCTCATCAAGCTCGTCAAGATTACGCTGATATGAACGCGGCGGCAGTGCTTCGCCGAGCATATCCTCACCATCGTTAGTGAAGGTAGCCGGCTTATCGCCGCCGATGAGCACCGTATCGTCCGGCGAGAAGACCATATCGAGCAGCTGGCTCATATCGTCAGCCGAAGCTGAGAAGTCATCTTCGATAACCTTGGAAAGACCATGGTTCTCAAGACCTGCCTTGAGCTCTTCGATCGCCTTCGTACCAATACCTTCGATGCGCAACAGCTCATCTTCGGTGTGACCGACCAGATCAGCAACGGTCTCGATGCCTGCTTCGGAGAACTTGTTAGCCCAACGCTGCGAAACACCCAGATCGTCATAGATGTAGAGGCGCGCCTCTTCGTCGGTGAGGTTCTTCGCACGATAGCCTGCCGTGATGGAAGCGAAGTAGCTCGCGTAATCCGAACCCGCATCCATGTAGCCGCTACCGTCGAGCGACCAATCCTGCGGCTGCGGCAACAGCTCTTCGATGTCGCGCAGAGCCTGCGGTGCAGAATCAGGCAGACGATCGGAATCGTTCGCCGTGACCGGGACACCCTTGTAGGTGATCTCGACATCCTTGTAGCGCTTCAGGCCCGTACCAGCCGGGATCGGCTTACCGATGATGACGTTCTCCTTGAGGCCCTGCAGCGTATCGACCTTGCCTTCGATAGCGGCATCCGTAAGGACCTTCGTGGTCTCCTGGAAGGAAGCTGCAGAGAGGAATGAATCGGTAGCAAGTGATGCCTTCGTGATGCCGAGCAACAGCGGCTGGCCCACCGGCGGATTCTTGCCTTCGAGGATCATGTCGTTGACGACCTTCTCGAACTCGAAACGATTGACTTGGCGGCCCGGCAGATAATCCGAATCGCCCGGATCGACAACCGCAACCTTACGCAGCATCTGACGTGCGATGACCTCGATGTGCTTATCGTTGATGTCTACACCCTGGGAGACGTACACGTCCTGAACCTGGCTGACAATGTAGCGCAGCGTGGTGTTGGGGTCGGTCAAGCGCAACAGGTCGTGCGGGTTGATCGAGCCCTTGGTGAGCTGCTGGCCAACTTCGACCTCGCAGCCGTCTTCCACGCCAGGCAACAGCTGAGCACGCGCGGAAACGACATACTCGCGGATGTTGCCCTCTTGATCGTGGATGGTGAGGATCTTGTTGTTCTTGTCGCCCGAGACCTGCAGCGTACCTGCAATCTCCGCAAGCGTTGCCTGGCCCTTAGGCTTACGTGCCTCGAAGAGCTCGGTAACACGAGGAAGACCGTGCGTGATGTCTTCACCTGCAACACCGCCGGTATGGAACGTACGCATCGTAAGCTGCGTACCCGGCTCACCGATGGACTGTGCCGCGATGATGCCGGCAGCCGTGCCGATGTTGACCGGACGCGAAGTCGCGAGGTCCCAGCCATAGCACTTCTGGCAAATGCCGTGCTCTGCATGGCAGGTCATGATGCTGCGGTGAACGAGAGTCTCAACGCCCGCATCCACGAACGTCTTCAGCTGAGCCACTGAATCGATATACGATCCTGCTTCAGCGAGCACTTCGCCGGTGTTAGGATCGGCGATCGCGTCGACCAAGCAACGGCCAACGAGCGAATCATCGATCTCACCCTTGGCGTTCAAGATCTTGCATTCGATGCCATCAGTGGTACCGCAATCGATCTCACGAATGATAACGTCTTGCGCAACGTCGACCAAGCGACGGGTAAGGTAACCCGAGTCAGCCGTACGGAGCGCCGTATCAGCAAGACCCTTACGAGCACCATGCGTAGAGATGAAGTATTCGAGTACGGAAAGACCTTCGCGGAAGTTCGCCTTGATCGGGCGGTCGATGATCTCGCCCTTCGGGTCGGACATAAGACCACGCATACCAGCAAGCTGACGAATCTGTTTGATGTTACCACGCGCTCCAGAGAAGGCCATCATGTAGATCGGGTTGAACTTGTCGAAGTTCTCCGCCATGGCGTCGCCAACCTCTTCGTTGGCTTCATTCCAAATGTCAACGATCTTCTTGTGGCGCTCCTCGTCGCTCATGAGGCCCATCTCGTAGTCCTCGTCGATCGCCTCGACGCGCTTGTCTGCTGCAGCAAGGATCTCATCCTTTTGCGGCGGGATCGTTGCGTCGTAGACCGAAACGGTAACGCCTGCGCGCGTTGCATAGTGGAAACCTGCGCTCTTAAGACCGTCCAGGATCGGCTCCATTTCGGAGGTCTTGTAGCGATTGCAGCAATCCTCGACCAAACGCGAGATCTCAGTCTTGTTCATCTCGTAGTTCAGGAACGGATAATCGTCCGGCAGCACCGCATTGAAGGTGATGCGGCCGATCGTGGTCTGAATGCGCTCGCCTGCCTTGTGCTCTTCGAATTCGCCGAAAGCAGAAGCAACCTGCGTATCCTTCTTCAGACGCACCCAGATCTTCGCCTGTAGGTCAAGCTCGCAGCGCGCATCGTAGGCATTGAGCGCATCATCGAAGTCGATGAACGCACGGCCCTCTCCCGGGAAACCATCGCGTGCAGCCGTGAGGTAGTACAGACCGATAATCATGTCCTGAGTAGGAACCGTGAGCGGGCGGCCATGAGCCGGGCTCTTGATGTTGTTAGCAGAAAGCATGAGCACACGTGCTTCAGCCTGAGCTTCGTTGCCCAGCGGCACATGAACCGCCATCTGGTCACCGTCGAAGTCAGCGTTGAACGCGGTACAAACGAGCGGATGCAGGCGGATTGCCTTACCTTCAACGAGCACGGGCTCGAATGCCTGGATGCCCAAACGGTGAAGGGTTGGAGCGCGGTTCAGGAGCACGGGATGTTCCGTGATGACCTCTTCAAGCACGTCCCAAACATAGCTTGCGCCACGATCCACTGCGCGCTTCGCTGCCTTGATGTTGGCTGCATATTCAAGCTCGACCAAACGCTTGATGACGAAGGGCTTGAAGAGCTCGAGTGCCATCGCAGAAGGCAGACCGCACTGATGCAGTTTCAAGGTCGGACCAACAACGATTACCGAACGGCCAGAGTAGTCAACGCGCTTACCGAGCAGATTCTGACGGAAACGACCTTGCTTGCCCTTGAGCATATCGGAGATCGACTTCAACGGACGATTGCCCGGGCCCGTTACCGGACGACCGCGGCGACCGTTGTCGAAGAGCGAGTCGACCGCTTCCTGGAGCATGCGCTTTTCGTTGTTCACGATGATCTCAGGAGCACCCAGATCGAGCAGACGCTTCAGGCGGTTGTTACGGTTGATCACACGACGATAGAGGTCATTGAGGTCAGACGTTGCGAAACGGCCACCATCGAGCTGCACCATCGGGCGCAGATCGGGCGGAATAACCGGGATAACATCGAGGATCATATCGGAAGGCTTATTCTTCGAATGCAGGAATGCATCGACGACCTTCAAACGCTTGATGGCCTTGGTGCGCTTCTGGCCTTTGCCCGTAGCGACCACTTCGCGCAGCTCTTCAGCGGTTGCCTCAAGATCGATCGCGTCGAGCAAGTCGCGCACCGCTTCAGCGCCCATGCCGCCACGGAAGTACTCGGAGTAGTTCGTGCGCATCTCACGATAGAGCTGCTCATCAGGAACGAGCTGCTTGGGTTCAATCTTCAAGAAGGCGTCGAAGGCTTCGTTACGCAGCGCTTTGCGCTCGTTGAACTCTTCGTAGAGATCGGCGACCTCTTCTTCCACCTCTTCGGGGGTAAGACGCTCTTCTTCGTCGATATCGTCGACGAATTCGTCTTCCTCAGGCACGTAGTCCACCGAAAGACGACGCGTTGCTGCGATCAGGCGATCGCGCTCAGCGTCGAGCTCTTCAAGGTCGGCAGAAAGCTCATCGCGCAGTTCTTCAACATCTTCTTCGCGCGCTTCCTTGTCAACCGAAGTGATGATGGAGCTTGCGAAATAGAGTACCTTCTCAAGCTCTTTAGGAGCGATGTCGAGCAGATAGCCCAAACGAGAGGGCGAACCCTTGAAATACCAGATGTGAGACACCGGAGCAGCGAGCTCGATGTGACCCATACGCTCACGACGAACCTTAGAGCGCGTTACTTCAACGCCGCAGCGCTCGCAGACGATGCCCTTGAAACGGATGCGCTTGTACTTGCCGCACGCGCATTCCCAGTCTTTGGTCGGGCCGAAGATCTTCTCGCAGAACAGGCCGTCCTTTTCGGGCTTGAGCGTACGGTAGTTGATGGTTTCAGGCTTCTTGACCTCGCCACGCGACCAACCGCGCACATCCTCAGCACTTGCAAGAGAGATTCGGATCGCGTCGAAATTATTAACGTCGTATTCAGTCATTTAGTTCTCCTCTCCCTCACCGATCAAGTCGCTTGTTTGCTCTTGTGCCACTTCCTCGCTGGTACCACCGAGCAGTTCGTCGATCTCCTGCGTGATAGCACCGAGCAGTTCTTCACCTTCAGAAGACGATGAAGGCTCGAGCGGCGCGCCAAGCAGCTCCTCTTCCATCTCTTCGGCCTCAGCAGATGCCGTAAGGTCGGAGTGAGAATGAGCACTGCCTTCGAGCTCGACGTTCAAGCACAGCGAACGCATTTCCTTGATAAGGACCTTGAACGATTCGGGCACTTCAGGAGCAGGAATGCTCTCGCCCTTGACGATCGCCTCGTAGGACTTGACACGACCGGAGGTATCGTCGGATTTGATCGTGAGGATCTCCTGCAAGACGTTGGATGCGCCATACGAATAGAGCGCCCAAACTTCCATCTCGCCGAAGCGCTGGCCGCCGAACTGGGCTTTACCACCGAGCGGCTGTTGCGTGATAAGACTGTACGGACCAGTTGAACGAGCATGGATCTTGTCGTCGACCAAGTGTCCTAACTTCAAGATGTAGCTCTGACCGACCGTGATGGGCTCGCGGAACTTCTCGCCCGTGCGACCATCGTAGAGCCACGTCTTACCGGTGCGGGAAAGCTGCGGCACGAACTCGAGACGAGCAAGATCACCGTACTTTTCCTTGTGCATGTTCACGAGGTTGCGATTAGCTTTCTCGATAACGTCCGAGATCTCCTTCTCGGTAGCACCGTCGAAGACCGGCGTTGCAACGTGCATCGGACCAGCTACGACCTCATCGGTCTCTTCTGCGTCCGACCAGCCCCACTTCGCTGCCCAACCAAGGTGGCATTCGAGCAACTGGCCAACGTTCATACGAGAAGGAACGCCCAGCGGATTCAGGATGACGTCGATCGGAGTACCGTCTGCAAGATACGGCATGTCCTCGACCGGCAGGATGCGAGAGATAACACCCTTGTTACCATGACGACCAGAAAGCTTGTCGCCCTGCTGGATCTTACGCTTCTGAGCAACGAACACGCGCACGAGCTCGTTGACGCCCGGTGCCAGTTCGTCGCCATCGAGGCGCGAAGAACGGACCACGTTGATCACGCGACCGCCTGCACCATGAGGAACCTTGAGCGAGGTATCGCGCACTTCACGCGCCTTCTCGCCGAAGATCGCGCGCAGGAGGCGCTCTTCAGCGGTGAGCTCGGTCTCGCCCTTCGGGGTGACCTTGCCGACGAGCACATCGCCCGGGTTCACTTCAGCACCGATACGGATGATGCCATCCGCGTCGAGATCGGAGATCATATCTTCGGAGATGTTCGGGATCTCGCGGGTGATCTCCTCGGGGCCGAGCTTAGTATCGCGTGCGTCGATCTCGTATTCGGAGATATGAATAGAGGTGAGCAGGTCTTCTGCGACCACGCGCTCGGAGATGATGATAGCGTCCTCGTAGTTGAAGCCTTCCCATGGCATGTAAGCGACCATGAGGTTCTGGCCGAGCGAAAGCTCTGCACCATCACAGGATGGGCCATCGGCCAAAACGTCGCCAACTTCAACGCGATCGCCCTTCTTCACGATGGGCTTGTGGTTCATGCAGCCGCTCTGGTTAGAGCGCTGGAACTTAGGCACGAGGTATTCATCGTATTCGCCATCTTCGCGCTCGACGATGATGGTCTGGCCATCGACGTAGTCGACAACGCCCGCATTCTGCGTAACGAGGATCTCACCTGAGTCGACCGCGATGCGGTGTTCGATACCGGTACCAACGAGCGGAGCGTTCGGACGCAGCAGCGGCACTGCCTGGCGCTGCATGTTCGAACCCATGAGCGCGCGGTTAGCGTCGTCGTGCTCGAGGAACGGAATGAGCGAGGTAGCGACTGAGGTCATCTGACGCGGTGAAACGTCCATGTACTGAACGTTCATCGGATCGACTTCGTCCGGCTCGCCGAAGACGCCATTCGCATCACGCGTACGGCAGAGCACGCGCGCTGACTTGTGGAAGACGCCGTCTTCATCGGTGTGACCGAATTCACGGGTTTCCAAGTTGAACAGCTCGTTTGCCTGAGCGATCGTGTAGTTCTCTTCTTCATCAGCCGTAAGGTAATCGATATCGTCGGTCACCTTACCGTCGATAACGCGACGATACGGAGTCTCGATGAAGCCATAGGGGTTGATGCGTGCATACGTTGCAAGGGAGCCGATCAAGCCGATGTTAGGACCTTCAGGAGTCTCGATCGGGCACATACGTCCATAGTGAGAGGTGTGAACGTCGCGGACCTCGAAGCCTGCGCGCTCACGCGAAAGGCCGCCAGGACCGAGCGCGGAAAGACGACGCTTGTGCGTGATGCCTGCCGCAGGGTTCGTCTGGTCCATGAACTGCGAGAGCTGTGAGGAGCCGAAGAACTCCTTGATCGCCGCAACGATCGGACGGATGTTCACCAAGCTCTGCGGGGTGATGTCATCGGGCTCTTGCATGCTCATGCGCTCGCGCACGACACGCTCCATACGGGAAAGACCGATGCGGAACTGGTTCTGGATCAACTCGCCCACCGTGCGGATGCGGCGATTGCCGAAATGGTCGATGTCGTCGGTATGGTAACCCTCTTCACCATCGTGGAGCGCAACGATATAGCGCATCGTTTCGATGATGTCTTCCTGCGTGAGCGTAGGATTATCGTTTTCAGGGTCGAAACCGAGCTTCTTGTTGATCTTGTAGCGACCGACCTTTGCAAGGCCATACCGCTGCGGATTGAAGAACAAGCCATCGAGCAGCGTGCGCGCAGAGTCGATCGTGGGTGGCTCGCCCGGACGGAAACGACGGTAGAGTTCGATGAGCGACTCTTCTTTAGTAGTAGCAGGGTCGCGATCGAGCGTGCGGATGACCATCTCGGAATCGCCGAGCAGCTCGATGATCTCTTCTCGCGTCTCCGCGATGCCGAGCGCACGAAGCAAAAGCGTTGCTGGCTGCTTGCGTTTGCGGTCGATACGAACGGAAAGCACATCGCGCTTATCCGTCTCGAACTCAAGCCATGCGCCACGCGAAGGGATGATCTTGGCGTTATAGATGGTCTTGTCGGAGGTTTTATCGCGCTCGGAGGAGAAATACACACCGGGGCTACGAACCAGCTGGGAAACAACAACGCGCTCGGTACCGTTGATGATGAAGGTGCCGCGCGGGGTCATGAGCGGGAAATCGCCCATGAACACGTCTTGTTCCTTGATCTCGCCCGTTTCGCGATTGATGAAACGAATCTCGGCGAAGAGTGGAGCCTGATAGGAAACGTCACGAGCCTTGCACTCGTCTACACTATACTTAGGCTCTCCAAATTCATGGCGACCAAATTCAACGCACATATCCTTGTTGTTGGATTCGATCGGTGAGATGTCTGCAAAAGCAGTTGCAAGGCCTTGGTCGACGAATTGTTTGAAACTCTCCGTCTGAATGGCGATAAGATTAGGGACGTCCATGACGTCAGGAATCTTTGCAAAGCTTCTGCGGGGTCGATAATGCCTGGTGGAATCGAAATTTTCGGCTTTACCCACGAGTCATTTCCTCCTTCGACGTAACTTAGTATTTGCAAAAACACGCAATTATCTAAGATATGACGCGCAATACGCCGAGTCAAGAAAAATTTTCTTAAATTGTGTTTTACTTGTGAGTTTTTCTCAAAAGATGACGAACTACCCGGTCGTTCGACACCTTTTTCTACCAGATAGAACGGGCCCCATCCACATAGAGCGGTGTCCCATTGACCATGTCCGAACAGTCGCATCCCAAGAACAGTGCTGCCGCCGCTATGTCGAGCGGATCGCCCACCTTGCGATTGTGCGGGATCGGACGCGTGATCGCTTCATAGGCCGCTGGCTTATTGAGCGTTGTTTGCGTCATGTTCGTCTCGATATACCCCGGGCAGATGCAGTTCGCACGGATGTTGAAGCGTGCCCACTCGAACGCCATGCAGCGTGTCATCTGCACAACCGCCGCTTTCGCGGATGCATAGGGCAACATACGCGTCGAAGCAACGCGCGCCACCACCGAAGCGATGTTGATGATATTGCCACGCTCTTGCTTGATCATGATCTCGGCAACGCGTTGGGTCAGGAAGAAGACCGCTTTATAGTCGGTGTCCACCACGCGATCCCACTCCTCTTCGGTCACGTCCTGGGCAAGCTGATCGTTGCTCAGCACCACGCCTGCATTGTTGACCAGGATATCGATGCGGCCAAACGCTTCCATACACGTGTCCACGAGCGTCTTACGATCCCCTTCGCTGCGTATATCGCAGCGCACAGGAATGACCTCAGCATCGAATTCAGCGGCGATCTCTTGAGCGCGCGATTCGATCCCTTCAGCGTCCATATCAGCGATGACCAGTTTCGCGCCATAGGCTGCATACGTTCGCGCAATACCGCGGCCGATACCGATATCGCTCGCAACTCCCGTGATGATCGCAACCTTATCAGTCAGATCGAAACGCGGAATATTCATCTTCCCCGTCTCAAGGATCGTAAAATCGCTCCCCTTCATCGCATCCCCCTTCAGCCGCGCTACCTTCTTACGCTTTTGTTCTTTTCCCTTCCTGGGTCGAATCTAGCACAAAACTGGCTACAATTTGGAGTGAATAAAAA
>ENA-UONY01001624-UONY01001624.1-human-gut-metagenome-genome-assembly--contig:-CS9-NODE-1624-length-18217-cov-39.469166_pt1 | contig 18217 bp, 19 predicted proteins | sample MGYA00242465_ERZ724012 | MGnify/ENA metagenome assembly ERZ724012 | reverse complement strand
GTGATATATTTATGGTGAAAAAGTTTAATAAGTGATAACTACAAATTATCGGAGGGAATATTTGATATGAAAGTCCAAGCAGAAATATTAGAATTGATAAACACAGTCATTAATATAATTAATACGCTGATTATTCTTATACCTGCCATAACAATATATCTATATCATAAGCTACATATTGTCGATGTATATATACTTGAAAAAAGCAATTCTGGAATAGTAATTGGCATTCACAATATCACAGCCAAATCATTACTGTTTTCTGATTGCAATCTAATTATAGATAAAAAGAAGAAATCTTTTCGCACTATTAAATTATATGAGTTTTGTAATGATAAGTTTATTAGCATTAAATCCGACGAAATTCATAAGATATTGCTTGATTACAATTTAATGAATATAGAATCGATCCATGATATGCGAATTGTATTAGAAAAAAATAAAAGAAAAATACAGAGAAAGCTTATATGAGGTGACCCTATTGTTTTTTGACAGAGATATTGCAAAATCTAAATTTAATGAAATTATTAGTGTCCCACACCGAGAATGGATTGCCATTATTGGCGATAAAGGAATAGGAAAAAGTTCATTTGTAAAAGAAGTTTTAAGAGAAACTCCAAACTTATATATATGCGAACCCGTCTATGAATTAAAATATTGGCGGGAGTTTAGCAATATCATAAAAAAGTATTCCAACAAACTTCTACCCGAGTTCTTGAATGCCAACATTGATTACAAAGAAGAGTATATTCATGATGGATTCATAAATGATTTAAATCAAAACAAACTTGACCAAATTATTGAAGAGATCGTTAAAACAGAGATAGCCCATGACAAAAATACATTTGCAAAACATGTCGGTCGCTTTTTGTCAAAAGAGTTAAGATACATCGTTCTTGATAATATACATCTTTGTTCAATTGAAGTTTATGAATGGCTTGTAGCTTTAACAAATAGTTTTTCAGGAGATAACAATGCAGTTATCGTAATTTGTGATATGGATCAAGATTGGGAAAGCGATAGCATTAAACGAGTTTTTCAAGAAAGATATTGTGAAGTAAACATTTCTAGTTTTGATGATTCAAAAGCTTATTACGATTTAATAAGGGATAAGATATATTTCAATAACGAAAGATATTTGTCGAATATATCAGCTGATTTATACAATGCATTTCATGGTGATTCACGTCTAATTTTAAAACTGATCGATGAAATCAGTCAGATGGAGGGTCTAGATACTGACGAACAAAAAAAGAAAGCTATTTATGAAACATGCAGTAACTTATTATCTTCTGGTTTGATTAGTTTAAATTCGACAGAAAAAAGTATACTAGCTTTGTTAGCTGCTACTCCTATGTGTTTATCATTAGACCATATATCATCTATCTTAGAACACCCAAAAGAATATATTAAGCCTTCATTAGATGCTTTAATTAACAAGAATCTTATAGAAGTGTCGTATGATATCCATACATTTGCAAGTTTGTATAAAACGTCAGATTATTTTTCAAAAAGCACCTATACAAATCTTGTGAAAAACAACTTCCTTTCGTATATATATTTAAGACTATTTTCACTTGCAAAGCAAGGCATGATTCAAATGCATCCTGAAAATATAATAAGTATAATTCTTGAATATAGTATTACCGGTGGCAGTGAGTATATATATAACTTTTTGACGAGCCCTGAACTTAGTATTTCAAGAGAATATAAAGCCATTCTTCTTAATTATTTAATAAGCAATAATTGGACTCATCTGGATCAATGGAGAAATATCGATACTTTAAATCTATTATATGACTTTGGATATTATGAAAGCGCCAAAAAGTTTATTGGCTCATTTGAAAACATTGAAGAAAACTATTTGTTACTTATGAAATGCGGTGATCTGTCACATTTAACTCTTGACAAGAATACTTCTAATATTTTTAAAAGGGCATCGGAGATTGAACATATATCAACAAGTGAATATTTAAGTGCAGTTAATCGTCAAATTATGGCTATGACTCAGCAAGATAAGCAAGGTTTATTAGAAGCAAGGGTATTATATAAGCATATATTAGATAAATATTCAAAAACGGCTTGCAAGGGATTGGTTGAACTTTATAGGAATGCAAATAACATATTTGAGTATCCAAAATCATTAGAATTAACAATAAAAGGTTTTCACCTTGCAAAAAACCTAGATGAAAAACTTGAAATGATTAAATGTCTCCATAATATATGTATGATTTTATTGCTAAATGAAAAATATGATTCTTCATCAGATTTACCGGACCTTGGTTTTAATCCATCGTTTGAATATGTATATAAAGAATTATCAAACATAGAGAGTTTCCGACATGAAATGGCCTATCCATTACTAGATATGGCTGCATTGAAGATGTTTAAGTTTTCAAAATGTGATGAAAAAAATTGCTTAATTGAAGCTAAAAGTTTATATTCCGAAGCTCAATTATACGCAAAATCGTTTTATGCCAAAAACATAGCTGAAATGGGGTTGCTTGTAGTAAATAGTTATTTATATTCAAAGGATAAAGCTATAAAAAGGTATCGCACTAATCTATTTGATAAATATCAAAAGCAGTTAGCATCTATTAATGACTTTCGTGTGCATAGAAAAATTCTATTTTCACTCGCAACAAGTGCATTAATTACTGGCGATTATGATGAGGGAGCAGGTTATTTACGTTTATCTAAAAAGCATGTATTTGAAAAAGAGATATTGAGGTATAACAAACTTTGTGATGAATTAAATATAGGTAATGAGAAGATAGCTTCTGATTCTATAGGTGATACGACGGAATATCATGGAACTATCAAATTTGTACCATGGCTAATAAGCTTCGGGCATTAATCTTTTAGTTATAGTGCTGACAAGACGCTTGCAGATTTCCTGATAAGTTATGTTATATAGTTTGCAGATTTCACCTATTTCTGAAGATTTGCTAAAAATCGGCAAAGCGTTTGCTTCAATAAAAAATATATCCGAACCATTAATACGAAAATCTAATCGGGCATAATCTCTCATTCCAAGCTCTTCAAATATTCGTTTAGATATATTTATAAGTTCATCTACTGTTTTTTGTGAAAAATAATTGTGTGGGGAAGAATATGTACGATTATGTTGTGATTTATCATGAATAGTTATGATTTTGGATTCAAAATAGTATATTTCGTTAACAGACACTAATAATGGGCAAATTAACTCAAAATCGTCCTTATTCCCAATGAGCCACACAGTAAGTTCATATCCTGGCACATATTCTTCAACAATTACAGATGGAAAAACTTCTAGCAATTTTAAGCATTGTGCAATTGCTTGACCGTATGTTTGACACAACGAGTCATTTGTAATTCCTAACGATGAGCCTTCCGAATTTGGTTTTACCACTAGCGGAACATTTATATTTTCTTCATTAATGAAACGTGTATCATCATTTGTTAGAATCAATAAACTCATAGGTGTTTTATAGCAATTCTTTGATACTATTTTTTTTGTGCAGTATTTATCATTAACTAATAATGAAACAAAAGGATCGGAGCCTGTGTATTTGGCATGGTTCATTTCTAATAATATAGGACTTTGACCTCGTTTAAATTGACTAGGATAGCCATAATTATAATTAATAAAAATAGTATTTGAAACATCTGGCTTATTATTGCATAGTTCCGTTAATTTTGTCATTCCACCTATAAACTCACAATCATACCCTAATGATGAGATTCCTTCGGCCATTTCTATCATACTTTTTTTACTGACATAATCATTATAAATCACATCTTGATTTAAAAGATTATCGTGTTCTTCCCTAACTTCAGCTAATATACGATATTTAATGTGATTTTCTCTCATAGTAACCTCCGATAATTTGTAGTTATCACCACTTGATAAAAAAACAGCTCATCGTATCAATTATAAAGATACAATGAGCTAATTTTATCATCAATTTCTCTGATACCTCACCGCCTTTTCAAAATTAATGATACCATTGATCCTCTTGACCTCATCCGTACACATAGTCCGAAGCTTGATCATAGTATCATCATCAATCTCATGAACCGCCGCAAGCATATGTGATACTGCACCAAGTTCGACAGCAACCTTAAATAAGGCACGGGACAACCTCTGCTCCGTGCCTTTTACTATGCCCTCGGTTATTGCAGTGATCTGCGGAGCGGCATATTCCGCTGCTACGCTGTCCTTGTTAAGCAGATACCCACAATAAAAACGTATCGCCTTCTCTATAAACTCCGTCTTTGACTTGCAGTTGTCAGCCTCATAAAGCATCTCAATTTTCTGCATAGTCTCTGGGAAAACATAGAGCGGAAATTTCACCTTGACATCATCACAAAACCCTGAACGTTCGCTGTTTTCTGCTGATTTTCTGTTCTTTGACTCCATAAAAAACTCAACCCTCGCTTTCTGACTCCATTTTTCAGATCTCTCAAAACTCCCGCAAACACGGCGAGCTTTGCTCGTCCGTTGTGAGCATTTTGGCGGCTTTGACGCCAAAATTTTAACCTGCAATATATTAAATGCCCCTCAAACCCACCCGAAATCATCTGATCCCTGCCATTCTCAAGCTTTGCAACAAAACGCCCCAAATTCGCCCCAGCTGCCTTTAGGGTAAAGTTATCCCACCCATGCCGTGAAAACGCCACACGAGGGCACACGGTGCGAACCGTGGCGAATTACTGCTCGGATCGTTTCCCCGATTCGGCAGGAGCAGTGATCTTCTGCTTTCTCGCAGGCTTTCTGTCCGACATCATATCAATAAAATCTCTCACATTCTGCGGAACGACCTTGCCGTAAAGCTGATCCGCATACTTTTCAAGTTCCGCCGCAAGAGTTGTGTTTTTCTGCTCCAGATACATTTCTATCGCAGACAGCTTTTCCTCATTGACCGATATTGAAATTGACTTCTTCAAAGCAACATTCCTCCCATCTCAAAATCCCCCGACTCATCTTCTTCAAGTTCTTCATCAGAAAATTCTTCGCTGATATCTTCTGTAAGCTGCTGTTCCGACTTAACAGTAATAGCAGAATACAGTTCCTGACCCCTGCCTGAGATCGCTCCGTAGGAAGTGATCTCGCCCTCCTTGCGTCCCAGAACACTTTGACCAAAGTCGTGCAAGTCTATATCTTCCAGAACAGAATTATCAAAGTTTGTAGGAAGATTTTTCGCCAGATAAGCCTTGCCGAACTCGCTTTCATCGGAAACAAACATATCAAATTCGTACTCCGACAGATGTTCAATGCAGTCCATAGTATCGGAAATATCACATATTTCCTCGCTCTCTGTGACCGCTTTCAGTTTTACAAAATCGTGATTTGAAAGTTCTGACAGCCTTTGAGCAAGAACATTCAGTTCGTCAATTCTGCGCATATCGCCAAACGATTCCTCTGTGATCGAAGGAATAGCCGACTGAAAATCATAATAGACCATGTCCTGAACTCTGCCTATGCAAAGGTCTTTGGCAATGTCGTTCAGATTTTCTTTATCGCAAGGCAGAGACAGCCATTGGGCAAACTGCTCGGTGGATTCATCATTTGTCGGCGCAGGCGCGATCAGCAGACGGAAAAAGCGCTTATCCGGCTCGCCGATCTCAATATTCATATCCGGTCTCTCATAGCAGGACGGTACACAGTAATAGCCGTCCACAAACATACCGCCGTCACGCTCGCACATAATTTGCCCGATATGCTCACGGTCGAGCAGTTCCAACATCTCATCGGAACAGTCCTCCAATTCACACAGCATATCGTTCTCAATTGCCATTTCGCCGAGTTCGTGAAGATCTTCGCAAGGGAAAACAGGAACAGAATCCAAGCCGTAGGACATCAAAAGCATATCGTCAAAGCTGCTGTCGGGGTTAGCTTTCAACAGACTTTTGAACGCCGCTGCCTCCGGATATTTCAGCTTTTCATACCTTTCGGCGAACAGGTTAAGCTTGTAAATATCCGCTGAAAATTCTTTACCGCACAGGCTTTGCGGCAGCTCTGTGTTTCCAAATTCGGACAGTCTGAACAAAACCTCGCGGCTCTGAAACTTTCTCAGCCTGTCAAGCGTATCACGTATTTCAAATACACTCATTGGGAAGTCCTTTGCTAAAGTGTAATTGCCGTCTTTTAAATATATTTTCATTTAACATCACTCCGTTTCTTCATTTGATTCTTCTGTATTTTCTTCCGTCACATTATTGATTTCAATGATTTTGTCCTGCACCTCCTGCGGATAATCCACGCCCTCATAGGTACACCAGCTTGACCAACCGCCGTTTGAAACAACTTCTTTTGTCACATAGCCACAATCGGCAGAGGAGAAAATGACTTCGCCGTTACCGACATAAATACCGTGCTGACTGCCGTCAAACAGTCCTATTCCTGCGGTCTCCGGTATGGTATCAAGACCGCCTTGCTCCGTATAAACAAGCGTATCGTAATCGCATCCGAACACTTTATCCGTAGGGTTGTAGTTCAGATACCCAAGCATAAGTCCTGCGTTATCTGCATAGCGTATCCTATCGCTTTCGTTTCTTTCGCCGATAAAACCGTTCATATATCCCCAGCCTGAGACATACGCATTCTCCGCCCAAGCCGCAAGATCGGCGCAGTTCTTTATACCCTCATCGCTGAACATATACTCATTGATCGTGGAGTTCATCACCCAAGTGTAGCTCCGCATATATTCGTCGTAGTCTATTTCCAAACCATAGGTTGAATTTATCGCCGCAATTAAATCACTGTCGTTAGGAGCAGCAGCGAACAGGTTGACATAGGATTCAACGTTGAAATTCTGAACCCTGCCGAAGTAAGACATATATATCAGCTGTGCCTTTATGGTCTGAGAACGAATTCCTGCACCTGTCATAGCGTCCTCGATTGCCTGACCGCCGTTTTGGATTTCGGTTATTTTTGCTTGCTGCTCGCTGTCAAATCCTGCTATTATTGCGGACTCATTAAACAGACTTTTGTCTATTTCCGGCGGTTCAACTTCCATACTTCCCATGCTTGAAAGTACAGCTACGGGCAAACACATCAAGCCGATAAACCCAACGACGATACTCCCGATCAGCACAAACAGCTTGCCTCGTTTCTTTTCGTCACCAAGAATGTAAACGGCTATCTTTTTAAGAGCCGCCGCTACTGTTGCCGACATTATGACACCTCACGGACTTCAAATTCCGTAAACACACTCTGAGTTCTCATCTCCATACTATGCATATATTCGAGAGCTCCAAGCTCTGTGGAAAACAAAACGGGTTCGCCATTTTTCTGACGAACCCAATCCTCAAATATATTTCTGCTGTTTTCGGCATAGCGAGTTTTCCATATGCCGTATTTTTTCTTCTGCATTTTTATCATACCTCCCATTGTAGTCAAACTCAAATTTCACGCTTATTGCGAACAGTTTTATCTTCCACCAGCCGAACCAAACAAACCCGCCTTGTAAGCAGGAGCAATGACCTGTAACAGATACCTCTCGTTGCCGCACCGATACAAGCAAGTACCTCTTTCGGGATACTTGATGAGGCTGTACTCTGATTCTTCAAGCTGCAACGTATCAATAAACGCAGTCGGAGAAATATTACCGGGATTGAACAGAAAATGATGAGACGGAATGCTGAACAGCGGTTTGGTAAACTCCTTGATCTCAGGCAGCAGAAAGTCCTCGATATTTTGCGAAGCTAATATGAAAGAGGACTCCTTTTTACGCACACGTTTCATGCCGTTTCTGATGTATTCTATCGCCGTCATATTTGTAAGGAATAAATATAACTCATCGACTGCCGCAACAGTATTTCCGCGACCTAAAAGCTGATTGCTCATATACGACAAGATGTTGAACAGCAGAGTGTCCTTGAGCCTTTTGTTCGTGTCCATAAGACCTTTTACTCCGAAACAGATAAACTCGCCGTCCTTGATGTTGGTACAGCCGTTAAAATACTTACTTTCTGCGCCCTTGCACATGGAGTGCAGTCCAAGGCAGATATTCTGTAACATTTCTTCGGTATAAAGATGTTTCTTCTTGTGATCGAATGCCATAAATTCCTTTTCTATGAGTTCGTATAGATCGCTCATAATCGGATAATCCTCGTTTTTCAGCGTACTGAAATCCGTGAAGTCATCAATACCGAATCTTGCGTAGAGCTTCATCAGCATAATTTCGATCGTATCGATCTCTGCGTCTGTGAAGTCCTTGTATGCTCTGAAAAAGTCTTTGAGATAGCTGATGTGCTGACTGAGTCGGGTGACCTTGCGGAACGCTTCGGGCGAATCGGAATCCGATCTGTCGCCGTCGCCCCATGCTTTCGGCTCAAGCGGATTTATCATAAACTCTCCCGATATCATATCAATATACGTTCCGCCCAAGTTTGAACAGAGATCCTCATACTCATGCTCCGGATCAAGACACAGAATAGATTTCCCAGCCTCACGCTGATTGCACAGCAAAAGTTTCATCAAGTACGACTTACCCTGACCGCTGTTTCCGAGTATAAGGATGTTGGAATTAGTCTTGTCCTCGGTACGTCTGTCGAAATCCACAAGAACATTGCTGCCGTACTTATCTCTGCCGATATAGAAGCCGTTCTCGTCGGTTTTTCCGCTGTAATTCAAAGGGTACAGATTCGCAACAGAGCTTGCAGGAAGAACACGTTCAAACTGACTTGCAAACACGTTATTGCCCGCAGGATGAACAGACAAGAACCCCTCTTTCTGTCGTAACAGCAGTCTGTCAACGGATATTTTGGAACGTGTAAGCTCCATTTGAATATCGGCTTGAAGTTCTTTCAGCTTGTCCTCAGAGCTTGCTTTTAGCTCAATAAAAACCGCTGTGTGCAGTAAAGGTTCTTTGTTTCTGCGTAGTTCGCTTATCAGCTCCACCACATCATTTATGTTATCCTGAGCCTTTATGCTCTCGTTCACATCATTTACAGTCGTCATCATATGATTATTCCTCATTGCCTGCTGCACGATCTTTCGCTGTTCTGCGGCGGTAACAAGTCTGTCATATATCCTCAGCGTAATACCGTTTCTGTCCGCAAGGTGAGCAAGTATAGCAGTTTCTTCTGTGCTCGGCGGATACTCAGTCACAGCCCAGCAGGACTTGTAGAAGTTTCCGCAGATGTAGTGGTCGGTGTAAAAGCGGATCACGCCCGGCACTGTGCGGTCGAAAAAGTCCTTTGTGTCCATTATCTCAAGCTGCTCATCAGAAAGTTCTTTTTTCTTCTGCTTTTTAGTTCTCATTTGTTTTCGCCTCCAAATTAAATTCGGTTTCTCCCTCAATATCGGGAATTTCCTCTCCTGAAATACTTGTTCCGAAATACAATGCAAGCATTCTTTTTATCTCGGATTTTGACATTCTTCTTGCTGAAAATCCGTGTTCTGAGATTGCCTTGTCCACTCGGTTGATGATATTAAAAATCTGCTCGTCCTTTTCACGTCTGAATCTTAGAGCGAACACAAACTGTCTTGCAGAGGACATTTCCACCTGGATCTCATCAAGAAAATCAAAATCTTCCTGCAAGAGCTTTCTGACCGCCTCGTTCTGCTCTGTCTGCAAACGCTTTTTGACGTACACCTTGTTGGTATCGAAACACTCGCAGGAGTCCAGAGCAAGTATCTCAAGATCGGGAATCGTACTTAACAGCATCATCAGATGATGTATCTTCACGTCGATATTCGCCGCAGAAAGCACGGAAATATTGGTGGGCTCTACGCTGAAAAAAGCGATTTCAGCTTTATCGGATTTTACGCCGAAACGAGTAAAGCGTTCAAGACCTATCAAGCCCTGAACGCTGTTTTTGTTTTTTGTCATTTAATCTTTCCTCCATAAATACAATTGCTGCGAAGTCAGAAAAAACTTCACAGCATTAAAAAGATAGTCCATAATTGCAGTTTCGTCGACCCGAAGCGAGAGAAACGCAAAACAGGCGGTCGCCGCAAAAGGCAGGACGTTCCAGAAGTTTACCAGAACCACAACCGACAGAATTATTCCGCAGCAGATTATGATAAAATCCCGAACGCTCCAGAACCACAGCTTTACGTTCGCCTTCAGGTTTTCGGGGTAGATGTAGGTTTTCATTTTGCTCCCCCTTTCAGCATTCCGACCGCCTTAGCCCCCATACTCATCGTATGACTAACGCTCATCATATTAACCTTCACACTAGTATCCAGTCCGAACATCTGCGCAATTCTCGGAACTTCCGCCGCCGACAGACAAATTCCCACCGCCAGCAGAGCATGCTGAGTGTAGGTCAGCAGTCCGAGATACAGTATCGTGGTCTGTAAAAAGGCAGTAAGACAAGTGGCTATGACCTGCTTGCACCAGCTGAAAAATCCGTCTGTGTAGCCTCTGGGAACTCCGAACAGATACAGACTTCCCACAGCTATCTGGCACAGCATTATGCCGCCACGCTTGATGTTTGAAAACACTACCTTGACTGTGCAATAGCCGAAAAGTATGATAAAAAACAGGCTGAACAGCGAAACGTCCGAAGCAAGGGCAATAATTACGGAAAGTCCCGTGCCTGCCACCGACGATGATGTAGCCCCTATAAAACCGCCCAGCAGTTCATGGGAGAAAGTGCCCTGCATCGCCACACAGAATGCGTACAGCCTTTGCGGAACAACAGTCACCAGACTTGCCGCCATAAAGCCTTTCAGCACGTTCAGACAGGTGTTTTTGATGTTTGCCTGCCCCGATTCGTAGGCTATTGCCGTATCGAATACCGCCACAATAAGTCCGCAGACAAACAGCATCCAGGCAAGGCTGTGGAACAATGCTATGAACGACTGCACCCACGACAGAGCGAATATATTGCTTGTGCTTTTGTTTATGAATTCAAATAAGTCGGCAACTGCGCCGTAAATGAGGTTGAATAGCCAGGAAAACATTATGTCCCATATTTCGTCGGTAATTGCGTCCACCGCCGAGCCTACCGTGCTGTCCCAAAGGCTTGATATCCCGTCTCCGATCCAGTCTATGGCGTCGCCGATCCAATCAAACATTCATGTCACCTCGATTTCCCGTTGGAGTGATCTCTCCCTTGATCTTATACAATGAACTTCTCCGTCCGCCTTGTGTGTGGTATCTTGCTTCACGTTCCAGCAAACCGTTTTCTTCAAGCTCGTTAAACGCCCGAAATACCGTGCATCTGGACAGGTTCAAATCCTCCGCAATTCGACCTACGGAGGGATAGCATTCGCCGTTTTTGTCAGCTCGTCCGCACAGATAGCAGTAAACGGACACAGCCTTGTGGCTTAGTCCTAAGTCGTAAATTCTTCTCGGTAGTATCAATTTGCATCAACTCCCATTCGTTTTAATACTGGTTTTCTTTTTCGGAGGCTCATCCTCGAATTCTTCGTCTTCCGTTATCTCAAATTCCGTTGGAAGAGCCGCTTTTTTCTTCTGCGGATATTTCACTTCAACGTCTTTTATCAGTTCATCACGCTCTTTGTATGAAACGGCACGGGCTGTCTTATCGGGAAGTTTGTATTCTTCTTCAAACTTGATACCCCATTTGAAGAACAGTTTTAACTTGCTTATCATCGGGTGCGTGCCTGTTTTCATAACGATAAACTGTCCTTTCGGCATAGATTTCAGCTCATCCACAGTCATAAGCGGTCTGCCTATCATCTGCAATGACTGATATCTGTCCCTGCCGTTTGATACAGAACCGCTTAATACCGTTTGTTCGCCCAAAGATTTTGAAAGCACTTCTGCACTCTGGCTGTTTGGTGCAAATCCGCCGAACACAGTAAGCTGAGTGTTGTCGGTTATTATCTCCATACCCTGTTTGCCATAGTTCTGCTCAAGCTGTGCCAAGGACTGTATTATCGCCACAATGGATATTTTTCTTGAACGTCCTGCGGAGAACATAGATTCAGCACCCTCTATCTTAGGAAAAGTTCCAAACTCGTCGCAGTAGAACATAACTCTGTTTTTTAGTTTTCGGCCGTTTTCGTCCGCAATGACTAATATCTCACGATATAGCTGTTGGATAAGCAGGCTGACCATAAAGTACTTGCTTGTATCTTCTTCGGGAAGAACAATAAAAATAGCAGACTTTTCATTGCAGAACTTCTCAGCGTCAACAGCTGTTCCGAAGCAGAGCATTTGCTCCATTTCTGTGTCGAGAAAGCTGTTTAATCGGGACAACGCTGTACTCATTACCGACAGCATGGACTGATCCGACGAATTCAATGCCGCTCCTGCAAGCCACTTAGCTTTGTGTTCGCTTGGCAGCTTGTCCATAAGCTTTGTGAAATACATTTTCGGCTTGGCTTTTGGGTCTGGCTGATATTTTGCGAGCAAGTCCTGAATAAGCTTGAAAACCGAAACGATATGCCGTTCGTTCTTGTCGCCGAACTCAGCTAAAAGCAGTATGACAGAGGCAAGCAAGCCTTCCGCCGCGTCGTAGAAAAAAGCGTTTTGTCCGTAGCTGTGGCTGTCACCGCCGCCGATGTTGATTATGGTTTTTGCAGTTATCTTTGCGTATTTTTCAGCCTTTGCTTTAGCTGAAAGATTTGATTTGTCTGCAAGGTACATATCCATGTATTTATTCACAAGATGCAAAATATTGTTTTCATCACTTCTGGTGGGATTTCTAAGGTCGAGAACAGAAACATTGTAGCCGTAATACTTTTTGACGATAGTTCCGTAGTTTCTTGCAACGTCGCCTTTTGTATCAGTTGAGATAAAAGACATTCCGCTTGCACAGGCAAGCTCTATGTTCGGATACAAAAAGTATGCAGTCTTGCCGACTCCTGCCGCTCCTATCATAAGAGTATGGACGTCGCCGGTATCCACAAGTGCAACAGTTTTCTTTCCAGAACCTCTGCACCCGACCACAGTTCCTTGAATAACATCTCCGTTGGAACTGTGCGGAAGATTTTCTCCCTTACGCCATTTGTCAGGCTCGAATGGCAGAGAGATAAAAGTCCGCTTGACTTCTGTTTTTGTCGCCCACCGAGCTGTTCCGTGCTGTCCGTTTCCGACTTTTTTTGCCTTTATTCCGTTAAGCGACTTGTTGTCAAGCAGATTTACTACCACTAAAAAGGCAATGAAAATTACAACAAGTACGCCTATTAAAATCATTTGTTTATCATTCAAAATTTCACCTCCTATCCATAAAAATATGCTTTCTTCTGTATTTAAAAGAAAAGTTAGTTTGTTATCTTCAAGGTATTGCACCGTGAAGCAGACGGTATCGCATCAACCAAATTCCATACAAGGTTCAGGTTCACAAACGATGTCCTCAGATTCGATATGGTCTGCCAAAGGTTCAGACAAAGTTTCTTCAACAGATAACCTGACAGCACTATCCGCAAGCTGATACAGCAGTTTCGCCGTATTTATTGACTGCTCACGGGTACGAGCGTTCTGTCGCAAGTCCTTTAGCACTGTCTGAACACACTCCTGCAAATTCCTTTGTTTCTGTGCCTTTCTGCCCTTGTCTGTATAGGGCTTGTAACTACCCTTGAGCTTGCTCTGGAGCCTTTCAAACGCTTTACATTCGCTGTTAATCCGCTCACTTTTGGGCATGAAAAATGCCGAGCCAGCCAAAGCATACTCGGCGAGATATTTGTATTGCCCGTTCTTAAATGTGGCATAAATCTGCGAGGTCAGCTTATCGGGACGGCATTTTAGATACCCCAGTTCGCTTACTTCTTTCAGATATTCGTCTTTCCTTTTATGCAGAACAGCAGGCAATGGCTCAACACCATTCTGAGATTTCAGACATTCGTTCCAGTCCTTAAACTCAGGTGCAAGACGTTTAACGTTTGGGTATCCGTTCTCATGAAGAATATCTCTAAGCCTGTCCACCGCCTCGATTCCTCCCTCATCGTTATCTACACAAAGCACAATTTCACGGAGGTTAGAATGATTCTTTAAAGCCGTTAAAACGGAATTTTCATAGACTCCGTTCATTGCAATGCAGCTGTGTTTCTGCCAATCTTTCTGATAAAGCGTAAGAAAACTCATCATATCTATGGGAGCCTCAAACACATAGAGCCTTTTGCTTTCACCGAAATGTGCAAAGCTGTATCTTGTGTCAGAACCTTGACAAGTGATCCTGAAACTATTGCCGTAAGAATTTGTTGAACGCTTGCTTGCCTGCCTTGGAACGCCGTTTTCGTCAACGCCTACGAACACCGCATTGTGATGTTCTTTATCCTCGTAAAGTGTGTGTTGCTTTGCGAAATGAGTTATGACCTCGGGAGCGATAAACCGCTGTTTTATGAGGTAAGCATAAACTCTGTGCATATCGCTGTTCGGTTCAGGAAGTTTAAATTCTCTTGGCTTTGGTTCTTGAGTATCCGCTTTCGGTGGGATGTTAGACAGCGGAGTAACCGTCTGCCCTAACAGTTCCTGCACCGCCGTCTGAAAGTCCATGTCATAGAATTCCTGCATAAACATTATTGCTCCGCCGCCAACCTGATTTTTATGGTCGAACCATTTTGACCCACGGATAGTTATACTGTCGTGCCTGCCTGAGCCGTCGTAATATATGAGCTTATGCTCTCTGCCAACACGTTCAAGCTTTTCTCCTCGCACACGCAGATATTCTGCCAGATCTACGCTGTTGGCAAGGATTTTTTGTTCATCTGTAAATGGGATATATGACACTTTATCACCTGCTTTCTGTTTACTAGGGTTGATTTTTCGAGGTTGGTGTGGTATAATGGATAATAACATAAATCGAAATTTGTAGGAGATAGCCATGAAAAGTAAAATTATCTATTGTCTGAATTTTCTCTGGACGAGTTTTATTGCATTTTCATTTCCAATATGTTTCGGCTGGATTTTTCTTGATATAACTGGACATTCAAAAGGCTATAGCTATGATTTAGGCTCGGAGAAAGATGTTTCTATTATGCTTGGCTGTATTGAGCTACTGATTTGGCTTGCTTTATCATTTCCCTCAAATATCTATGTATTTCGGAAAACATTGAGTAAAGGCAAGGCATATCTGCTTATCCCTATCGTATTGTATATAACACTTGCTGTAATTTGCGTAATGATTACACATGGTGGGTGGACATCATACGCAAAAGAAGTATTTAATATATAAATTCTGATTTATACTCCCCAAAACCAAAGGGCTGAGCCAACCTCAGCCCTTTTTTCATTTTAAATCAGTACTTCACATTCTCCGCAAACTTAGCCATCAGCTGTGAAAAACTCTGCCTTTCCATCATATCTGAACTGAGAAATGCACCCGACACAACGGTAAGCTTGTTCTCCGAAAGCACAGCGTAGGTTTCCGTGTATCCGAACTGCGTCGCCATACCATCGGATTTCTGAACAGAGCCGTACTGCTGATACTTACCCTTTGAAACAACACTGCTTGTCATTCGGTAACTCGAAACAAAGTCATCTTCGGTGATACCGCTCATCTGTGCGGAGGTCTGTCCGAAGTAATAATCTCCGAAGTTTTCAAGGATATATTCCATATCGTGATCAAGATCACTCTGACTTAGATCAATACACAGAACATCGATCATTCCGCCGCCGTTTTTGCCTTTCAGAGATATTTTCTGCACTCCGTTTGAAGCGTCTTTTTCTGTTTCAAAGGAACAGCCTTTCATCGCCTCCGTAACTATCGGGGAAACATCCGTAAAACTGATATTTGAGTTGAAAAGCTCTGCGATAAAGGTATCGGACTTCACCTGTTCTTCATCGACCGTACTTTCAGCCTCCGAAGAGGCAGCCGAATCGGGTAAGGACTCGGCTGTAGTGGTAATTGCTGTTTCCGTTGCGGTCTGCAAGGGCGGACTTATCGTTCCGCAGGCGGTCATTGTTATTGCGATTGCCGCTGAAAGCACAGCCAAATATATTTTTGTTTTCATACGCAAATTCTCCTTTTTAAACGATTGACCAGATATACAGCGGAGCGGTCAGTGCAAACAGTAGACAACCGAAAATTATGGCTATCGGAGTCCATTCAAACTGCCCGTGTTTGCGGTAATCCATGTACGCAAGGGAGGCTTTAACAAACAGCAAAACCGCCAGAACTACGTCGATCACGGGGAAAACGACATTGTTTACGACCGACACCACCTGTGACCTTGCCGTAGTCCAAGTGCTTGTGACCGCTCCCGCAACATCGCCCGAAGCGTATGCTGTAGTCGACATCATCGCCGCAAAGCACACAACGCTTGCGACTGCTGCGATGACCTTCTTTTTTGATCTCATTCCGCATCATCCTCTCTGTTATCAATAATTTTCCCTACCAGAATTGTACGGCTGTTGCCCTCCGCAGAAGTGCAAGTCGACAGCATGATCAGATTATCATTCGCAGAAATACCGATCTCCTTGTAAATACTCGCACTGTTTCTGAGCTGAGTATCCCATTCCTCAAAACTGGGATCAGCAAGATAAAGTCCGCTTGTGTCAGCAGTTCTCGCAACCGCAAAGAAATCTATCAGCCAAACTTCATCCTCAGTGGTCAGCCAGCCGTAGCTGTGGTTCATGAAATATTCCTCATTCTCGTAATGCGGAATATCCGCAAACATCGTCCCATTGCCCATATTGTGACCGTAGATAACCGAGTTAAAATCGGTGAAATCCGAGGAATTTCTGTAGTCCATAAACAGCGAGCCTGCATACAAATACGAACCGTCAGTCGCCCTGTGAGCATAATAATCGTTATCTTCCGACTGCATGATCGGATAATCGATATTTGTATCGGGAATATACAGCCATGCCACGGAATCGTCATGCTCTGCGGAAAGCTGCCGGACCTGTTCGGTCAGTTCTTCTTTGGTATCTTCGGGAACTCTGTCTGCCGACGGTTTTTCTGAATCGTTATTTACCGCCTCGTCAAGCGTTTCTCTCGCTATCGGGGTGGGAGCATAGATCAGAATATCCCGCCAATTGATTTTCTGAGCCACATCGTTTTTCACAAGTAGATAAATTCCCCCTCCGAGAAGGGCGGCTGCACTTATGACAGCCGCTATGCGAATCGCTTTTTTATTCATACTTTTTTCCTTTCTTTGTAATGATAAGAGCGGCAATGATCACGCTTGCAGCTCCGAGCATTGCATAAGCCGCAAAATCGCTGTGGTTATCGCCTGTATACGGAGTAGTGATTTTAGGTGTAAGCTCGTCATACATAATGACTTCGGTCACGCTACCGTCAGCGTTTACTGTGAACTTGATTTCATTTGCTATCTCATAGCCCTCCGGTGCGATAGTTTCTTTCAGCGTGTACTCCTTGCCTGCGATCAGCTTTCCTTCGATGAAATGCGGTTCGCTTGATGAAACCCATTCCTCAACAACATTTCCGTCCCTGTCTATAACCTGAAGCTTTGCACCGGGCAGTTCCTCACCTGTGGTGATATCCTGCTTGGAAATCTGTACCTTTGTTGTGTCGTCGATCATTACAACGAGTGGATTGCCGTTCTCCGAAGTCGCTGTGGCTTCAACGTTTTCTACGGTAACATTGCCGTAAACGTCAACTGTAAACTTAATATCCGTAGCAATCACATATCCGTCGGGAGCCGCAATTTCCTTGAGCGTGTAATCTCCGGCAGGAAGTTCGGTTACAACATGATTTGTGCCGTCGGAAGTCCACTCATCAACGATTTCTCCGTTAGCATTTTCAAGCTGCATCTCTGCTCCGATAAGCTCCTCGCCGTAGACATCAATCTTAGACAATTCAACGGTAATAGGCTTGTTAATTGTACGAACCGTGATAGTTTCGCCGTCCTCGCAAACAGTTACGGGATAGCTTTCATCACTGAGAATATATCCTGTGGGAGCTTCGATTTCATGAACCACATACTCGCCGTAGGGGATCTCATCAAACTTAAAATATCCGTTTTTATCGGAAACAGCGGTCATATATGCGCTTTCAGAAGTAAATTCGGCAGTATCAACTGCAAACAGTCCGAACAGAGCGTTTTCAAGAGGTTCTTCGCTCTCGTTCACCTTGATACCCTCGATTTTTCCGCGTTTCAATTCATTTACGAACTGACCGCAGTCGATTGAAACTGTAGTTACTTCCTGTCCCATATACTCAAATGTCACAAGATATTTTTCGCCGTTTAAAACGTAGTGTTCATCAGTTGCAATTTCCTGAACATAATACTTGCCGAATGGGATTTTTTCAGCAATGACAGCAGTCATATTTTCGTCAAGTGAAACCTCAGAAATGAGACCGTCCGCAGGAATTACAGTACCGTCTGCCGCCGTAATATCTT
>ENA-UONY01001616-UONY01001616.1-human-gut-metagenome-genome-assembly--contig:-CS9-NODE-1616-length-18293-cov-20.079450_pt1 | contig 18293 bp, 19 predicted proteins | sample MGYA00242465_ERZ724012 | MGnify/ENA metagenome assembly ERZ724012 | reverse complement strand
TTCCTCTTTGCCGCCGTGGTGTGCTTCGTCTACGTCGTGCTGATCCGCAGGGACCGCCTTATTCCCAAAAAGGAAGCGCCGAAGTACCTCGGCGCGGTCTGCGAGACCGCCGGTCAGTTCGCCTACATCTACGCCATCGCGGACACCGAGCACCTTGCCATGTCCGCGCCCATCATCAGCTCCTACTGCGCGGCGAGCGTGCTGTGGAGCCGTCTCTTCCTCAAGGAAAAGCTCTCGTGGAAGCACTACGCGATGATCGCTCTCGTGGTCATCGGCATCGCCATCATGGGCGTGTTCGACGTATAAAGAAAACAGAAAAGGACGGCCTTGCGCCGTCCTTTTTCTATTCCTCGATGGGCACGTCGATGATGTTCACACCGCGGCGCAGGGCGTATTCGATGGTGTAGCGCGTGCCGCCGGGCAGACCATCGTGCACAGCGATGAGCAGGTCGGAATGGTCGACCATGTAGCGGTTGCGCCGCTGCATACACTCGCGCGTATAGCGTTCCTGCACCATTGTTTCATAGTCGCACTGCTCCAGAATCCGGCGGTAGCGCTCGCGCTGCGCCGCGCTCCAGCCGTCCGCCTGCGTCGGGCAGGGGATCGCCGCCTCGAGCGTCACCTCGCTGTGGCGCTCGCGCAGCGCCAGCACCGCCTCGGCGCAGTAGAGGTCGCAGCCCTCCGCCATGCCGCAGATAAAGTGCGTGTAGCCGTCCTCTACGGCGCGTGCGATCACCTCACGCAGCCGCGCCTTGAGCCGCAGGCAGCGTTCGTCGCCCTCGTCCGTCCCCCACGGCAGCTTCGCCGGGCGGTGGCCCGTGAAGCAGCAGCTCACCGGTTTTCCGCGCACACGCATTCCTCCCCTCGTCGTTTATCCTTTATTATAGAACATTCGTTTTTATTTGTAAAGTGTTGTTTTTCCTCTTGCATTTTTTCCAGCGCTGTGCTATGCTTTAGCCAAACTTGAAATACAGGTCTTCGAGGCGGGGTGAAATTCCCCACCGGCGGTATAGTCCGCAAGCGGCAATTTTGCCGCACGATCCGGTGCGATTCCGGAACCGACGGTCACAGTCCGGATGAGAGAAGATGTGCTGCGCGCTGTTACCACGCAATTCCCTCGCTCTTTTTGCGTCATGCACCTTGGAAGACTCGTTCTTTCAAGGAAAATGAACAAAAGGAGTGTTTTTTCATGTCCGAACCCAACGTCAACGCCATCCCCTCCGCCCGCGCCGCGGGCCGCAGCCGCACGCACAAGGTAACGGTCACCGCCATGCTCTCGGCCGTCGCCTTTGTGCTCATGTTCATCGAATTTCCCATCCCCGCGCTCATCCCCGCCTTCGTCAAGCTCGACATCTCCGACCTCCCCGAGCTGCTCGCCGCGTTTTCGCTCGGCCCCGTCTACGGCGTGGTGGTGGCCTTTCTGAAGAACCTGCTCTTCGCCGTGCTGCACGGCACCTCGTCCGCCTACGTCGGCGAGCTGTTCAACTTCCTCATGGGGTCGGTGTTCGCCTTCTCCGCCGGCTTTGTCTACCGGCGCAACAAGTCCCGCCGGGGCGCGCTGCTCGGCGCGGTCATCGGCACGCTGCTCATGGCGGTGCTCTCCGTTCCGCTGAACTACTTCGTGGTCTACCCCGCCTACGTCGTGTGCTATCACCTGCCGCTCGAGACCATCATCGGGATGTACCAGGCCATCCGTCCCTCGGTCGACGGTCTGCTCGAATGTCTGCTCGTGTTCAATATGCCCTTCACATTTTTCAAGGGCCTGCTCGACGTGGCGCTGTGCTTTTTGATCTACAAGCCGCTCTCCCCCCTGCTGCATAAGTAAAAAGGCTCTCTCGGGCGGTCTGCCAAGGCAGGCCGCCCTTTTTATGCAAACAGCCGAGAATTTGTAAAAATTTTGTGCAAAACGTTGGGTATCTGCAATATTGACGATTTGCTCCCGCAAGACTATAATTCACTCATTCAATCCAATAAAGCGAAATGCAACGATCGAGACAAGTACCATGCGCCATTCGGTCACAGCGAGTCGGGGACAGTGGGAGCCCGATACACAGAGGCCATGCGAATAACACTCGGGAGCAGCGATCTGAACGGCTTCGGCCCGGTAGGAAAGACGCGGCGTGCGGCGTTAAGGCACAGGGGTTTGTTGGAACCCCGCAAAGGGGCCGGTCCTTGGATCGGCAAATTAGGTGGCACCACGGATACGCAGCGATTCGTCCTAAAATTTACAGGACGTCGCTGCTTTATTTTATCTGGAGGTGCTTTTTATGTGCGCTATCATCGGTTTTGATTCCCCCGCCCTGACGGAGCAGGAGATCCGTCCTTACTTTGACCGCACCATTTCCCGCGGTCCCGACATGAGCCGAATGGAAAAGGCCGGCCGCGGTATGCTCGGCTTCCACCGCCTTGCCATCATGGGCCTGCACGAGGAGGGGATGCAGCCCTTCCACCTCGGCGGCGACATGGCGGTTTGCAACGGCGAGCTGTACGGCTTCCGTCCGCTCAAAAAGGAGCTGGAGGCCAAGGGCTACACCTTCGCGTCCGAGTCCGACTGCGAGCTCATTCTCCCCCTCTACCGCGAGTACGGCGTGGAGATGTTCGCCAAGCTCGACGCCGAGTTCGCCATGATCATTTACGACGCCAAGACCGACCGCCTCGTCGCCGCGCGCGACCCCATCGGCATCCGCCCGCTCTTCTACGGCTATCTCGCCGACGGCGGCATCCTCTTCGCCAGCGAGGCGAAGAACCTCGTCGGTCTGTGCGAGCGCATCATGCCCTTCCCGCCGGGCCACTACTACGCCGACGGCAAATTCGTCCGCTACGCCGACCTCACCACGGTGACGGAATACTCCAAGGACGATCTGGACACCGTGTGCAAAAAGATCCGTGAGAAGCTCATCGCGGGCGTGGAAAAGCGGCTCGACGCCGACGCGCCGCTCGGCTTCCTGCTCTCCGGCGGTCTGGATTCCAGCCTTGTCTGCGCCATCTCCGCCAAGCTCCTCGGCAAGAGGATCCGCACCTTTGCCATCGGCATGGACCTTGACCCCATCGACCTCAAGTACGCCCGTGAAGTCGCCGACTTCATCGGTGCCGAGCACACCGAGGTCATCATGACGCGCGAGCAGGTGCTCGCCTCGCTCGAGGAGGTCGTTGCCATGCTCGGCACCTACGACATCACCACCATCCGCGCGAGCATGGGCATGTACCTGTGCTGCAAGGCCATCCACGAGCAGACCGACGTGCGCGTGCTTATGACAGGCGAAATCTCCGACGAGCTCTTCGGCTACAAGTACACGGACTTCGCGCCCTCGCCCGAAGCCTTCCAGCAGGAGGCGAAAAAGCGCGTGGACGAGCTGTATATGTACGACGTGCTCCGCGCCGACCGCTGCATCGCGGTCAACTCCATCGAGGCGCGCGTGCCGTTCGGCGACCTCGATTTCGTCAAATATGTGATGAGCATTGATCCCAAGCTCAAGGTCAACAGCTACCACATGGGCAAGTACCTGCTGCGCGAGGCGTTCGCCGCCGACCGCATCCTGCCCGAGGACATCCTCTGGCGGCAGAAGGCCGCCTTCTCCGACGCCGTCGGTCACTCGATGGTGGACGATCTCAAGGAATACGCCGAGAGCCTGTACACCGACGAGGAGTACGAGGAAAAGCGGAAGCAGTATTCCTTTGCGACGCCGTTCACAAAGGAGAGCCTGCTCTACCGCGAGCTGTTCGAGAAGTATTACCCCGGGCAGGCCGAGATGGTCAAGGACTTCTGGATGCCGAACAAGGACTGGGAGGGCTGCGACGTCAAGGACCCCTCCGCCCGCGTGCTCTCCAACTACGGCGCAAGCGGCGTGTGAGCTATACGGATTCAACAGGAAGAGGCCGCCCCGCGGGGCGGTCTCTTTTCATTTGAGAGAAAAGCTGCGCGGCGCATTGACATTCCTCCCCGCCGCGCCTATAATCAAGTTCTATTTTTCCTGAAAGAGGCCGCCTATGAAATACGTCAAGCAATTCGGCATCATTCTCCTCATTTCCTTTGCCGGAGAAGCGCTCAACTACCTGCTCCCCCTCCCCGTGCCCGCCAGCATCTACGGGCTGGTGCTGATGTTCCTGTGCCTGCAGCTGCGCGTCTTCCGTCTGGAGGACGTGCGCGATACGGCGCTCTTTCTCATCGAGATCATGCCGCTGATGTTCATTCCCGCGGCCACCGGACTGATGACCTCACGGGGCATCATCCGCGCGAAGCTCTTCGCCTATCTCGCCATCGCCGTTATCACGACCGTGCTGGTCATGGTCGTTTCGGGCCGCGTCACGCAGTTCTTCCTGCGCCGCGGCAAGGAGGTATGAGCATGGAATTTTTTGAACACTCCGTCTTTTTCGGCGTTTCGCTCAGCCTGCTTGCCTACGGGCTCGGCGTGGTGCTGCAAAAGCGCTTCCGTCTGGCGCTCTTCAATCCCCTGCTTCTCTCTGTCATCGTCACGATCCTTGTGCTCGTCACCGCGCATATCGACTACGAGGTGTATTACGCCGGGGCGAAGTACCTCAGCTACCTGCTCACGCCGGCGACCGTGTGCCTCGCCGTCCCGCTCTATGAGAAATTCGCATTGCTGCGCAGCAGCTGGAGGGCCATTCTCGCCGGCATCCTCTCGGGTGTGCTCACCACGCTGTGCAGCGTGTTGGCACTGAGCCTCGCCTTCCGCCTTTCGCATGAGGAGTACGTCACGCTCCTGCCGAAGTCCATCACGACCGCCATCGGCATGGGCGTCTCTGAGGAGCTCGGCGGCTATGTGACGCTGACCGTCGCCATGATCATCATTACCGGCATCCTCGGCAACGTCATCGCCGTCGCCGTCTGCCGCGTGTTCCGCATCACCGAGCCGATCGCCAAGGGCGTAGCCATCGGCTCCGCCGCGCACGCGCTCGGCACGGCGAAGGCCATCGAGATCGGCGAGGTGGAGGGTGCGATGAGCGGCCTGTCCATCGTCGTGGCCGGACTGCTGACCGTGGTCGGCGCCTCAGTATTCGCCAACTTCCTGTGAAGAAAAGGAGTCCCCTGTCCGCACGGACAGGGGACTCCTTTTTGCTGCTTTACAGGAATATCTTCGCGTCGGCGCGGCGGGTGTAGTCGCGCTCGAGCATCGCCTTGTGCGAAAGGAAGGCTTCGTCGTCGAAATACTTCGCGCCCGTCGGGCAGTTCCGCACGCAGGCATGGCACTTGATGCACACGCCCGTGACCTCGGCGGGGTCCTCGCGGCTGATGCTGCCCATCGGGCAGAGCGCCGCGCACACGCCGCAGCCGGTGCATTTGCTCCGGTCGGTCTGCGGCTTGGCCTTGAGGAAGTTTTTCGGCTCGCCGTCCAGTCCGAGGGGACGGTAGTAGGGCGCGTCCGCGTCGCCGTCGACCTGAACAGGCGCGGGGATCTCGGTCATTTTGCCGAGCTTCGTCACGACCGCCGCGCCAAGCTGCGCGAGCACGGTCATGTCCTCGCGGTCGGGACGGCCCGCAGCCAGCGTATCCGAAAAGGCGTGCTGGCAGGCGAACGCGCCGGCGGCGATGGTGTGGAAGCCCGCGTTCCCCAGACTCGCGCACAGCTCGGCGAGGGAGTTATCAAAGCTGCGGTTGCCGAAGGTCACGACCGGCACGGCAAGCGCGCCGTTTCCGGCAAAGCCGGTCTGCACAAAGGGCAGGAGCTTGTTTGGCACCTTGCCGGCGTAGGTCGGCGTGCCGAAGATCACGAGGTCCTTGTCCGTGAAGGCATAGGTCTCCTCCCGCGCGGCAGGCAGGGTGAAGTCGACGGTCTCGAGCGGCAGCTCCAGCGTCTGCGCAATGGCGTTTGCCAGGGTGGTGACGACCTTGCGGGTCCTTCCGGTAGCGCTGAAATAGACGGCGTAAACGGTTTTGATCTCCATGATGCGTCCTTCTCTCTTCATTTTTATATAACTCTCAGAGGGAAAAATCCTCCGGCGAGTGCGCTTTGGGATCGAGTGAGGCGGGCCGCGGCGGCACGCGGCGCAGAGGGTCGTAGCGGAAGTGGCGGCAGTGGTCGCTGCCGTCCACCACGCCCCTGCGCGAGCAGGCGACCTCGCGCTCGTTCACCGCAGAGCCGTGGGCGCAGTAGGCGCAGCGCGGCTCAATGTCCTTGCGGAACGGATTTCTCATGTCCTCTCTCCCCTTTTTCTTTCTTTTTATTATAGGCTCAAAAGGTCGATCGCGCCGTCCTTCATCACGGCGCGCAGCTGCGTGACGGGGTGGTCGTAGGAGTCGATGATGCGCGTGGCGATGACGTCCTCCAGCTCCTTCTGGATGGTGCGGCGCAGGTTGCGCGCGCCGTAGGTGAGCGAGTAGGACTTGTTCGCCAGATACGCGGCGACGGCATCGTCATAGGTGAAGGTGAAGCCCTTCTCCTTCAGGCTGGCCGCCAGCTCGTCGAGCATGATGCGGGCGATGGATACGAAATTGTTCTCATCGAGGCGATTGAAGCAGATGATCTCGTCCACGCGGTTGATGAACTCGGGACGCAGGAACTCGCCGAGCGCCTTCATCGCGCGCTCGCGGTTCTGCTCGCTGACGCTGCGGCCGAAGCCGACGCTGCCCTCCTTGCGGTCGCTGCCGGCGTTGGAGGTCATGACGATGACGGTGTTTTCAAAGTTGACCTTGCGGCCGTGCGCGTCGGTCACCTCGCCGTCGTCGAGAATTTGCAGCAGGACGTTCAGCACATCCGGATGCGCCTTCTCGATCTCATCGAAGAGAATGACGGCGTAGGGCTTGCGGCGGATCTTTTCGGTCAGCTGACCGGCCTCGTCATAGCCGACGTAGCCCGGAGGGGAGCCGACGAGACGCGAGACGGAGTGCTTCTCCATAAATTCCGACATATCGAGACGGATGAGGGAGTCGGGTGAGTCGAAAAGGTCGGCGGCAAGCTGCTTGACCAGCTCCGTCTTGCCCACGCCGGTGGGGCCGACGAAAATGAAGCTCACAGGCTTGTGCTTCGGGCTGATGCCCACGCGCCCGCGGCGAATGGCCGCAGCGACCGCGTCCACGGCCTCGTCCTGCCCAATGATGTGCTTTTTCAGGCGGTCGGCCAGCTCGCTCAGGCGCTTGAACTCGGCCTCGCGGATGCGGCTGGCGGGAATTTTCGTCCACAGCTCGATCACGCGGGCGAGATTGTCCATCGTCAGCTCGGGATCGCCCTGCGCGCAGAGACCGTCCAGCTCGCTCTGCGCCTGAAGCTCCAGACTTTTCAGCTCAGCCAGACGCTCGAAGTCGGGATTCTCGGTCTCCGCCTCGAGCAGCTCGCGCTCCTTGGCGTAATCGTCCAGCTCGCGGCGCAGCTCCATGCGGCGGTTGATGTTTTTGTCGTGCAGGTTCATATCCGAGCACGCCTCGTCGATCAGGTCGATGGCCTTGTCCGGCAGGAAGCGGTCGGTGATGTAGCGCTCAGAGAGCACGACGGCCTGGCGCAGGATACCGTCGGGAATTTTCACGCCGTGGAAGGACTCGTAGTAGTGGGCGATGCCCTTGAGAATTTTGAGCGTATCCTCCATGCTCGGCTCGTTGACCGTGACGGGCTGGAAGCGGCGCTCGAGCGCGGTGTCCTTCTCGATGTGCTTGCGGTACTCGTTGAAGGTCGTCGCGCCGATGACCTGAATTTCGCCGCGCGAAAGGGCGGGCTTCAAAATATTGGCGGCGTTCATGCTGCCCTCGGCGTCGCCCGCGCCAACGATGTTATGCACCTCGTCGATGACGAGAATGATGTTGCCGAGCTTGCGAATTTCCTCAATAAGACCCTTCATGCGGCTCTCGAACTGGCCGCGGAACTGCGTGCCGGCGACGAGCGCGGTGAGGTCAAGGAGATAGACCTCCTTGCTGCGGAGCTTGAAGGGCACCTCACCCGCGGCGATGCGCTGGGCAAGGCCCTCGGCGATGGCCGTCTTGCCGACGCCCGGCTCGCCGATGAGGCAGGGGTTGTTCTTCTGGCGGCGGTTGAGAATCTGAACGACGCGCTCGATCTCCTCGTCGCGGCCGATCACCGCGTCGAGCTTGCCGTCGCGGGCGCGCTGGGAGAGGTTGATGCAATAGCTGTCAAGAAATTTATGCTTGGCGGCCTTGTCGTTCTTCTTGCCGCGCTCAGCGCGGCCCGGGCCGTCCGCCGCGCCGTCCGCAGGCGCGGGCGCATCGCCGTTCTGCCCGCCGAAAAGGCGGCCGAGGAACGGGAAGGTCGCGGTCTTGCCGTCCTCCTCGTCGTCGCCGTCGGGCGCGTCGATGCCCTCAAGGTTTTCGGCGCCGCCGAAAGCGCTCATCATCTCGTTGGAGATGTTGTCAAGGTCCTCGTCGGTAATGCCCATGCGCTGCATCATCTCGTTCACCTGCGGCAGGCCGAGATTCTTGGCGCACTTGAGACACAGGCCCTCGTTGATATTTTTACCGTTCTCCATGCGGGTGATGAAGACGACGGCAACGTTCTTTTTACATCTGGAGCAAAGTTGTGGCTGCATAATGGGAAACCTCCGTTATGTGAGAGATGCGATGATGGATCGCGGGGTGTTGTTCAGAAACCACGCGAGCAGGTGCGTGCCCGCCGCATGGTCCGCAAACCACGTCACGCCGAGGCGCGGCGCAAGGAATACAATGAGAAAAATAAGCAGCGCGCCTTCAATGAGCGAGAGCGCCGCGCCGCCGAGGCCGTTGAGCTGCGCGAGCACCGGCAGCGAGAAAAGGCGGTCGAGCCCATGCGTGAGCAGACGGAGCAGCAGCATCAGCGCAAGGAAGAACGCGAGGAACAGCGCGGCCTGCACGATGGTCTTGACGAGCAGGTACGCCGCCCGCTCCGCCGCGGAAACGGCGGAATCGGTCACGCTCTTTGTCACACCGTCGATGGCGTCGTCGGAGACGCCGAAGCGCTTGAGCGTGTCGAGCGCTTCGCCGAGCAGATCGCTCAGCTCGTCGGGCAGCAGTCCGCCGGCGCTCAGGTCGCCGTCCTCCGCGGCCAGCGCGTCGGACGGAATATCGCGCTCAAACTGCTCAAGCACTCTCTCCTCCACCTTGGGGTAGACGAGGTCGGTGACCGGCTCGACGAACATTGCGGTGAGCAGCGTCGCGCCGATGAGCGCGACCACCACGCTCACGAGCGCCATCAGGCTGCGGATGAGGCCCTTGCGCGCGCCGAGGAGCGCGAACACTGCCAGCACGGCAGCCAGGACGAGATCAATGATAAGTGCATTATCCATGCTTTTCACTTACCTTTCAAGTGAAACATTTTTCTAATTACGGCACAAAGAGCCAGCCGTGCTGCGAGCCGAGCAGCACCGCCGAGCCGTCGGCGCGCATCCGCACGCCGCGCGCGTACTGCGTGTCGGTGAGCGAGGCATATTCAGCGAGGTCAGAGGTGTAGATGACCAGCTCGTCGCTGTAGAGCACGGCGAGGTACTTGCCCGCCGCGGAAATGTCCAGCACGTCGCGCTGCGTGTCGAGCGAGGCGATGAGGTTGCCCTCCGCGCCGACGGTGACGAGCTTGCCCGCGCTGCCGGAGCGGTAGCGTGAGAGCACGAGCGCGCCGAAATCCGTCCCGCCGAGCGTGCTGCCGCGCAGATAGGGATAGGCGTAGTCGTAGGATCCGCCGAGCGAACCGTCGCCGCTGAGCGCGAGGAAGCGGTCGTCCGTCACGGCGACGAGCGTGCCGCCGAAGCTCGAGAGCTCGTAGAGCAGCGAATCGTCCAGCACGCAGGCGGAGACCGCCGTCTCCTGATCGAGCGCGTAGCGGCGGATCGTACTGACGAACATGGCGTCCTCCGAGCCGAGCGTCGCGACCGCGACGTGCTTGCCGCCGCGCTCCACGCAGGCGTCGATCATGTAGCGGTTGGAGGAATTGAAGGTGAACACGCGCTCCCCCGAGGCGTTGTAGACCGAGACGGAGGACTTGTAGCCGCTCTTGTCCGTCACGAGCGCCAGCATATCGGAGGAGTTGAGCTTCGCCGAAATGATGCCGTTTTCCGTCTCGGTACTCAGATCGCGCACAAGGCCCCTTTCACCGAGGATATAGAGCGTCGTGCCGCCGACGTCGTAGACCGCGGCGGTGCGGCCGCCGAGGGCGATGGCGGGCGAATCGAGCTTGACCTCCTGCGCGTAGACCTCGCTGCCGTCGTCGGCGAGCACGCTCACGCGCGTGGTGGAAACGACCAGCAGGCGGTCGCCGAGGAGGGCGAAGCGGTTCGTGCGGTCGTTGTCGTAATCATAGGTGTTCTCGCCCGCGGCGTCGGCCTTATCGTAGCTCAGCGCGCGGCGGAGACTGTCGAAATTCGACAGGTCCAGATACGCCGCGGCGAGCACCGCTCCCAGCACGACCGCGAGCACCGCCACCAGTACCAGAATACGGTGGAGCGTGCCGCGGCGCGGCGGCGCGGCGCGGTCCGCGCGCAGATCCTCGCGCGAGAGCTTATCCTTGTCAGTCATTGAGCCGTTCATCCTCATACCAAAGTCTGGTCATGTACAGTCCCCCCGGCGGCACCGTGGGGCCGGCGAGCGTGCGGTCGCCGGAGTCGAGTATTTTCGGAATGTCCTCCGCCGTGAGCTTGCCCTCGGCGGCGTAGAGCACCGTGCCGGTGATGGCGCGCACCATGTTGTAGAGAAAGCCGTCCGCGCAGACCTTGAGCTCCAGAAGCTCGCCGCGGCGCGTCACGCGGCAGTAGTGCACGGTGCGGACGGTGGTCTTTGTCTCCGTACCGACCGAGCGCACGGCGCGGAAATCGTGCGTGCCCTCAAACGCCCGCGCCGCCGCGTCCATCACGGCCTCGTCGAGCTTTTTGGGGTAGAAGTACGCACGGTTCACATAAAACGGGTTCTTGATGCGCGAATTGTAGATGCGGTAGGTGTATTCTTTCTTCAGACACGAGCCGATGGCGTTGAAATCGTCCGCCACCTCCAGCGCCTCGCGCACCACGATGTCCTCGGGCGTGTGGGTGTTGACGGCGAAAGGCAGGCGGTCGATGGGGATGCGGGAGCTCGTGCGGAAATTCGCAACATAGCGCTCGGCGTGAACGCCCGCGTCCGTGCGGCCGACGCCGGTGAGCCTGACCCTCTCGCCGCAGACCATCGAAAGACCGCGCTGGAGCGTCTCCTGCACGCTCGCCTCGGTCCGCTGCATCTGCCAGCCGTGATAGGCCGTGCCGTTATACATCAATTTTAGCGCAATGTTACGCATGATTCGTGTCCTTTTTTTGAATTTTAGAAAAACTTTTTCAGCGCGATCATCGCCGCGCACAGCGCGGCGTAGAACGCGAGCGTCAGATAATCCCGCGTCTCGTAGCGCAGGACATGGAGCTTCGTGCGCCCCTCACCGCCGTGGTAGCAGCGGCACTCCATCGCCGTCGCCAGCTCGTCCGCACGGCGGAACGCGCTGACGAACAGCGGCACGAGCAGCGGAATGAGCGCCTTGGCGCGCTGGAGCAGGTTGCCGCTCTCGAAGTCCGCGCCGCGGGCGCGCTGGGCGGACATGATCTTGTCCGTCTCCTCGATGAGCGTGGGGATGAAGCGCAGCGCGATGGACATCATCATCGCCAGCTCATGCACCGGCACGCCGAGCTTCTTGAGCGGGCCGAGCAGGTCCTCCAGCCCGTCGGTCAGGCGGATGGGGCTGGTGGTATAGGTCAGCAGGAAGGTGCCCATGATGAGCAGCGAGATGCGCAGCATCATGGCGATGGCGGTGATCACGCCCTCGCGCGTGACGTGGAAGATCCAGAACTGCGCGATGACGGTGCCGGGGGTGTAGAAGAGGTTCAGCACCGCGGTGAAGGCGATGATGAACAGCACCGGCTTGAGACCGCGGAAGAGCGCCCTCGCGCCCACCTTCGAGATGCGCACGGAGACGATCAGCGTCAGGATCAGCACGCCGTAGGCAATGGGGCCCTTTGCCAGGAAGATGGCTATGATATAAAGAACGGTCGCCAGCAGCTTGGTGCGCGGGTCGAGCCGGTGGGCGAGCGTGTCGCCGGGGAAATACTGGCCGAGGGTGATGTCCTTCAGCATACGGCTCCCCCCTTTCGCAGCGCAAGCAGCGCCGCCTTCAGCTCCGCGACCGTGTAGACCGCGGGGTCGATGGGCAGCCCCTTGGCGCGCAGCGCCATGGCGACGCGCGTCACCTGCGGCACGTCAAGGCCCGCGGCAACCAGCTCGTCCGCGCGGGCGAACACCTCGCGCGGCGTGCCGCTCATGAGCACATGGGCATCGGAGAGCACGGCGATGCGGTCCACGTTCTGCGCGATCTCGTCCATCGAGTGGCTGACGAGCACGACGGTGTTGCCGCGCTCCTTGTGATAGGCACGGATATGGGCAAGCAGCTCCTCGCGCCCGCGCGGGTCAAGTCCCGCGCTCGGCTCGTCGAGCACCAGCACCTCCGGCTCCATGGCGATCACGCCCGCGATGGCGACGCGGCGCTTCTGCCCGCCAGAGAGCGCGAAGGGCGACTTTTGCAGCAGGCCCTCGTCCAGTCCCGCGAAGTGGGCGGCGTCATGCACGCGGCGGTCCAGCTCCGCGCCGGTCAGGCCCATGTTGGTGGGGCCGAAGGCGATGTCGCGGTAGACGGTCTCCTCAAAGAGCTGGTACTCCGGATACTGGAACACCAGCCCCACGCGGAAGCGCACGCTGCGGATCTTCTTCGGGTCGGCCCAGATGTCCTCGCCGTCGAGCAGCACGCGGCCGCCCGTCGGCTTGAGCAGGCCGTTGAGGTGCTGGATCAGCGTCGATTTGCCGCTGCCCGTGTGCCCGATGAGGCCGAGAAACTCGCCGTGGTAAATGTCGAGCGACAGATTTTCCACCGCGCTGCGGCGGAAGGGCGTGCCCTCGCCGTAGGTGTGGGTCAGATTTTCAATACGAATGATCTCGTTCAACTCAGTTGTCCTCTTTTGCGGATTTTCCAAAGCACCTTGCAATGGCGTCGGCGCACTCGTCCACGGTGATGGCCGTGAGCGGCAGGTCGCAGCCCGCGCCGCGCAGCTCGTATAAAAGCTCCACCGTGTCCGGCACGGTCAGGCCGATGGACTTGAGCTTTTCCACCTGCGCGAACACCTCGCGCGGCGCGCCGTCCATGGCGACGCGGCCCTCGTTCATCACGATCACGCGGTCGGCGTGCTCGGCTTCGTTCATGTGGTGGGTGATGAGCACAACGGTGATGCCCTCGTCGCGGTTGAGCCGTTCGATGGTCGAAATGACCTCGCTGCGGCCGATGGGGTCGAGCATGGCGGTCGCCTCGTCGAGCACGATGCACTGCGGGCGCATCGCCAGCACGCCCGCGATGGCGATACGCTGCTTCTGTCCGCCGGAGAGCAGATGCGGCGCGTGCTTTGCAAATTTCTCCATGCCGACGGTGCGCAGCGCGTCGTCCACGCGCCGCCGGATTTCCTCCGTCGGCACGCCGAGGTTCTCGGGCGCGAAGGCCACGTCCTCCTCCACCACGTTCGCGACGATCTGGTTGTCGGGGTTCTGGAACACCATGCCCACGCGGCGGCGGATCTCGAGCAGCAGCGTTTCGTCCACGGTGTCCATGCCGTCGACGTACACCCTGCCGCCCGAGGGCAGCAGCACGGCGTTGAAGGTCTTGGCGAGCGTGGATTTGCCGCTGCCGTTGTGGCCGAGGATGACGGTGAAGCTCCCGCGCTCGATGGCAAGCGTCACACCGTCGAGCGCGAGCGTCGGCTGCTCGTTTTCCTCGCCCGCGGGATAGGAATAGGTCAGGTTTTCAGTCCGCAGCATGGTTGACATAATTTTTCTTCCTTTGTTTATTCACTGCACCATCTTCCGGTCGCGCCGCAGGGCAGCGCAAGACCCGTTTCGGTGACGGGCAGCCCCAGCTCGTCCCACGTCACCCTACCGCCGTACTTCTCCGCGACGAGCAGATGGAGCATATAGCCGAGCACCGAGGGCGCAAGGCCCGTGGTGTAGGAATTGATGATGACGAACAGCGGCTTGTCGCTGAGCACCTGAGAACAGAGCTTCACGAACGGAAAGAGGTTATCCTCCAGCTTCCAGACCTCGCCGCCCGGGCCGCGGCCGTAGCTCGGCGGGTCCATGATGATGGCGTCGTAGGTCTTGCCGCGGCGGATCTCGCGCTCGACGAACTTCGCGCAGTCGTCCACGATCCAGCGGATCGGCGCGTCGGCCAGACCGCTGACCTTTGCGTTCTCCTTCGCCCAGACGACCATGCCCTTGGCGGCGTCGACGTGGCAGACGCTCGCGCCGCTCTTGGCGCAGGCGACGCTCGCCGCGCCCGTGTAGGCAAAGAGGTTCAGCACACGGATGGGACGGCCCGCCTGCTCGATCTTCTCACGCGCAAAGTCCCAGTTCACCGCCTGCTCGGGAAAGAGTCCCGTGTGCTTGAAGTTCATGGGCTTGCACTGGAACGTCAGGTCGCGGTAACGCATCTGCCACTGCTCGGGCAGCTTTTCCTTGTCCCAATGTCCGCCGCCGGTGGACGAGCGGTGGTAGCGTCCCTGCGCGTTTTTCCAGCCGCGGTTCGCGTGCGGCGTCTCCCAGATGGCCTGCGGGTCGGGACGCACGAGGATCTGCCGCCCCCAGCGCTCCAGCTTTTCGCCGCCGCCGCAGTCGAGCAGCTCGTAATCCTCCCACTTGTCCGCGATCCACATAGGCTCTATCTCCTTCGCCGGCGCACAGCGCCGCATATTAAATCAATGTATTATACTATAATCGCGCACGGTTCGTCAATTGAAAAAAGGGGCGTTGTCAAAGGCTTTACAATATGTTAAACTTTTGAAGGACGGCTCCTTCGCGGGAACCTTTTTCCGCGTTCGCCCGTTCAAGAAAATACCGATAACGTTTCGTGAGATGACTTTTATGGATAAAATTCTTTTACATTCCTGCTGCGCCCCCTGCTCGGTCTACTGCGTGGACACCCTGCGCGGCGAGGGCATCGAGCCGGTGTCGCTGTGGTTCAACCCGAACATCCACCCGTGGACAGAGTACGACCAGCGCCGCTCGACGCTGCTTGAATACGGAGAAAAGGAGCGGGTCGAGGTGCATATCTTAGAGGACTACGGCCTGCGCGACTTCGTCCGCGCCGTCGCCGCGGACATTGACCACCGCTGCGCGCACTGCTACACCATCCGTCTCGGCACGGCGGCGAAGTACGCGAGCGAGCACGGCTACGAGGCGTTCACCTCCTCGCTGCTCATTTCCCCCTACCAGAACCACGAGCTGCTCAAGGCGGTCGGCGAGACGATGGCGAGAAAGTACGGCGTGGAATTTCTCTACCGTGACTTCCGCCCCGGCTTCCGCGCGGGACAGGCAAAGGCTCGTGAGATGGGGCTTTATCTCCAGAAATACTGCGGCTGCATCTTCTCCGAGGAGGACCGCTACGAGAAAAAGATCGGTCGGGCGCGCACGCGCTTTGCCGAGGAATGAGAACATGAGAACGGAACCATGAAAAGATTTCTTTTCGCCGCGCTCGCGGCGCCGCGTTCGCGGGCGTCACGGAGGATGACTTCTACAGGGAAAACTACAGCGCCGGCGCGTGAGCGTCGCTGCCGGTCCGAACCAAATTCAAGGAGGTCTGTGCATGAGGTTGTGCGTCATTCAGATGGATATGCGTTTGGGTGAGAGTGCCTATAATTTCGCGCACGCGGAGGCGCTGCTGCGCCGCGCGGCGGCGGAGGGCGCGGACACCGCGCTGCTGCCGGAAACTTGGAACACCGGCTTCTTCCCCGCCGACCATCTGCCGGAGCGGAGCGACCGCGGCGGCGAGGCGGTGAAGGCGCTGTGCGCGCCGCTCGCCCGCGAGCTGAACATAAACATCGTCGCCGGCTCGGTCTCCGACCGGCGCGGCGGGCGCGTGTACAACACCGCCTACGTCTTTGACCGGCAGGGCGCGTGTCTCGCGGCCTACGACAAAACGCATCTCTTTACCCCGATGGGCGAGCACGAGCACTACGCCGCCGGCGATCACCTCACGACCTTTTCGCTCGACGGGCACAAATGCGGCCTGCTCATCTGCTACGACCTCCGCTTCCCCGAGCTTTTCCGCACGCTGGCGCTTCAGGGCGTCGAGCTGCTGCTCCTGCCCGCGCAATGGCCCGCCGCGCGGCGTGACCATTGGGAAACGCTCACGGCGGCACGCGCCATCGAAAACCAGTTCTTCCTCGCCGCCTGCAACTCCTGCGGCACGGCGGGCGAGACTGTGTTCGGCGGCGCGTCGCGCATCCTCGGTCCCCGCGGTGAGCTGCTCGCCGCCGCCGGAGCGGGCGAGGAGATCGTCACCGCCGCGCTCGATTTTTCCGTCCTTGCGGAGGTCCGCAACTCCATCAACGTCTTTCACGACCGTCGGCCGGAGCTATATCGCCTCTGAAATAAAACGTCGTACCGAGACCGCAGGGTCTCTGGGCTTTTTCCGTTTTGACGAAAAAAATTCACAAATTTTGTGCATTTCACCGTTATCTGCCTATGGAAATGCCGCTTGCAGCGCGGTATCCTATGCTTGCAGGAGGGACCGCGGCGCGGCGCTCCTGCCGCTTCATTTTGTCATTTCAAGTCCCATGAAAATAAAGGAGCTGTGAACTATGGAAACCTTAAAGCGTTACCGTCTCTGGGCCATCGTCGTATCCTGCTGCATGATCGTGCTGGGCGCCGCGATGATCCTCCGCCCCGACATCTCCGCGCTGGCCGTGTGCTATCTCACCGGCGCGCTGTGCATCGCCATGGGCGTGTGCGAAATCGCCCGCTACTTCAGCATCGGCGTCATCGGCATCCTCTTCCGCTTCGACCTGATCGTGGGCATTCTCAGCACGCTCGCGGGTGTTCTGCTTCTTGCCCACCCCACCGGAGCGCTGACCGTCCTGCCCATCATCCTCGGCTTCTACATCATCATCGACAGCGTCTTTTCCATTCAGGCCGCCGTAGAGCTGCGCCGCTTCGGTCTCGGCAGCTGGGGACTGAATCTGCTGCTGGGCATCGTGGGCGCTGTGCTCGGCGTGCTGATGATTCTCGACCCCTTCGACGGCGCGGCGGCGCTGATGATCTACATGGGCGTTTCCCTGCTGCTTGCGGGCGTTGAGAGCATCTACACCGTCATCTGCCTGTCCCGCGCGTTTAAGAGCGACGCGCACCAGAGGGTCATCGACGCCGTCTGGCACGAGGTCTGAGTCCTCCCGATCGTCCGCTGCGGAAAAAAATTTCCGCGGCGGACGATTTTCTCTTGCATTCTCCGTTCAGTTGTGGTATAACCTTCCAAACGTATGGGAGATTTGGACTGTTGTTTTTCTCCCATATGACCATAACGGCCCGCGCCAAAAGCGGCCATTCTTTCTTTAAGGCGGGTGAATGATCGGATGGACACCTTTTTTTCGCAGCTCTCCTCGCTCTCGCTCCTTTCCATCACGGTGCGGCTGCTGCTCACGACCGTGTTCGCCGGCACGCTCGGCTATGAGCGCGAGCGGCACCGGCAGGCGGCGGGCTTCCGCACCTACATCATTGTCGCGGACGCTGCCGCGCTGGTGATGATGACGAACCTCTACATCGGCGACGTCTTCGGCTCGACCGATCTCGTGCGTATGCCGGCCTCGGTCATCACCGGTCTGGGCTTTCTCGGCGCGGGCACCATTCTCGTCACCAAGAGCCATGAGATCAAGGGTCTGACGACCGCCGCCGGACTCTGGGCGGTGTCCATCATCGGCACCGCCATCGGCGCGGGCTTCTACACGGGCGGCACGGTGTGCTACGCCTTCATTCTGCTGGCGATGAACGTGCTGCGGCTGGTGGACGTGCGCATCCAGAGCCGGCAGAAGACCGCCACCGTCTACTTCGAGCTCCGCTCGAAGCTGAGCATCGGGCAGCTCGTCCGCCTCGCGCGGGAGAAGGACTGCACGCTCTCGGAGCTGGAGCTGTACGCCGATTCCGGCTACGGCGACAACCTTGTGTGCGGCACGTTCACCCTCTGGGCGGAGGGCCGTACATCGCTCGACGATATTCTTCGGGAGCTCAGCGCTGTCGAGGGCGTCATCTACCTCACCAGGATCTGACCACAGCGACATGGGACGCCGAAGCATTCGCTTCGGCGTCCTGTTTTTCTGCCGTCCCGACGGGACGTTTCCCCTTGCAAGCGGGACCGCTATCCCCTACAATGGAGAAAAAAGCACGGGAGGCGGCACGTCATGGTGACTGACGATATTCTCTACCGCCACTATCTCGGCGGCGATGAGGACAGCCTGAGCGCTCTCATGGAGCGCCACGGCGACAAGCTCACGCTCTACCTCGACGGCTGCCTTCACGATCTCCACGAGTCCGAGGACCTGATGATCGA
>ENA-UONY01001605-UONY01001605.1-human-gut-metagenome-genome-assembly--contig:-CS9-NODE-1605-length-18378-cov-14.954647_pt1 | contig 18378 bp, 17 predicted proteins | sample MGYA00242465_ERZ724012 | MGnify/ENA metagenome assembly ERZ724012 | reverse complement strand
TGCTCTTGGCTCTCCCTTTGGGAGAGCTGTCACCGCAGGTGACTGAGAGGGCGCACGCCGTTAACTCTGTCGCTAAAGTATCAATAGCAATGAGAAACCTTCCCGCCATGCCAAAGGCCCCATCTCCGAGGGGGCTGGCATCGCGCAGCGATGACTGGGGGAGTTTTCTCCCGCACAAAGCCTTTTTTCTACTTTTTCACCCTCAAAAGTTAAAAATCCAGCCGAAAAACGCTCCAGATGGTTCAAAAAACAATTTGGATGTGTTATACTAGAAGCCAAGGTGCCTGCCGGACGGGGAAACCGGCGGGCATGACTGCGTGTTCCACGTGGAACAAATCTTTCCCCGGGAGGAAGAAAAGCGCGTGGCAAAAATTGTAGCGATCGCAAACCAGAAGGGCGGAGTGGGCAAAACCACCACCGCTGTCAACCTTTCGTCCTGCGTAGCGGCGCTGGGCAAAAAGGTGCTTATCGTAGATCTTGACCCGCAGGGCAACACCACCACCGGCTATGGCATCCCAAAGCGCAGCGTGGAGGCGGGCACTTATGAGGTGCTCATCGGCAGGGCATCGGCGGCGCAGGCCATCCGGCACACCGAGTACCGTACCGATGTCATCGGCTCCAACACCCGTCTGGCCGGTGCCAGCCTGGAAATGATCGACCTGCCCGGCCGCGAAGGGCGTCTGCGCAAGGCACTGGCTGAGGTGCAGAAGGACTACGACTTCATCTTTATCGACTGCCCGCCCAGTCTGGACCTGCTCACCCTCAACGGCCTGAGCGCCTGCGACAGTGTGCTCATCCCGGTGCAGTGCGAATACTATGCGCTGGAAGGATTGTCGGAGCTCATCAGTACCCTCAAGACCATCCGCAAAAAGTATAACCCGTATCTGGATATCGAGGGCGTGGTGTTCACCATGTTCTCGCTGCGGTACAACCTGACCGTGCAGGTGGTGGAGCAGGTGCAGAAGTACTTCGGCTCCAAGGTGTACAAGACCACCATCCCGCGCTCCATCCGCATTTCGGAAGCGCCCAGCTACGGCCAGCCCATCAATTTCTACGAGCCGAAGGGCAAGGGCAGCGAAGCTTACATGGACTTGGCCATCGAATTTGTCAAGCACAACCGCCCGCAGGAACCTAAAAAATCCCGTGCAAAGGCTGCACCCGCCGCAGAGCCGGCGAAAAACGCTCTGGAAGATTAAAACAGGGGGAACAAGGTAAACAATGGCAAGAGGAAAAGGAGGACTCGGGCGCGGGCTGGACAGTCTGTTTGAGGACGCAGCACCGGTCTTTGAGTCAGAGCACGCAGCGGTGGAAACGCTGCCGCTGCGCGAGATCGAGCCGGACCCCGACCAGCCCCGCAAGACCTTTGAGCAGGAGACCCTCAGTGAGCTGGCTGCCAGCATCGCCGAGCACGGCTTATTGCAGCCCATCGCAGTGCGGCCAAGACCCATGGGCGGTTACAGCATCGTGGCAGGCGAGCGCCGCTGGCGCGCCTCCCGCATGGCGGGTCTTACCGAGGTGCCGGTGGTCATCAAGGATGTGTCCGACGAGCAGGCCATGGAGCTGGCGCTGGTGGAGAATTTGCAGCGCGAGGATCTGGACCCGGTGGAAGAAGCTGCCGGCATCCGGGAGCTGATGACCCGCTGCGACCTGACGCAGGAGCAGGCCGCCCGCAAGCTGGGCAAGAGCCGCAGCGCACTGGCAAACAGTCTGCGTCTGCTCAACTTACCGGAAACGGTGCTGGAACTGCTGAAAAGCGGTTTTATCAATACCGGTCACGCCAAGGTGGTGCTGGGTCTGCCCACACCGGAATTGCAGGCCGAAGCCGCGCAGATCATCGCGGACAACCAGCTGAACGTCCGTCAGGCCGAGGCGCTTTGCAAAAAGATGGCAAAGCCCGCCAAGGAGCCCCGCGAACCCGCACCCCGCGGCACTTTGCCGGTGGAGGTGGAAGAGAGCCTGAAACAGGTGCTGGGCAGCGAGGTGAACGTGGCCTACCACGGTGGAAAGGGCAAGCTGACGGTGCATTTTTACTCCGACGAGCAGCTGCGCGCCTTTGCAAACCTGCTGGGACAGTACCAGATGGAAACCGAATAATCATGCGATCCAAGGCGGGAACTGCCGCCTTTGAACGGCAGCGGAAAGCCCCAGACGCACCGCTGCAAGCCCAATAGAGTTAAGGAGAGTCAATCATGCTGGATATCAAATTTGTCCGCGAGAACCCGGACGCCGTTAAGGAAAACATCAAAAAGAAGTTTCAGGATGCAAAGCTGCCGCTGGTGGACGAGGTCATCGAAAAGGATGCCAAGTACCGTGCAGCCCTGAAGGAAGTGGAGGCCCTGAAGGCCGCCCGCAACAAGCTGAGCAAGGCCAACGGCCCGCTGTTCGGTCAGCTGAAGAAGTGCACCGACGAGGCACAGAAGGCTGAGCTGCAGGCACAGATCGATGCCAACAACGCCGCCGTCAAGGCGGACGCCGACAAGATGGCAGAGCTGGAGAAGGAAGAGGAGGCACTGTCCGCCCGCATTCAGGAGATCATGTACTCCATTCCCCAGATGATCGACCCCAGCGTGCCCATCGGCCCGGACGATACCTATAACGTGGAAGCACAGCGCTTCGGCGAGCCGGTCGTGCCCGATTTCCCCATCCCGTACCACACCGAGATCATGGAGAGCTTTGACGGCATCGACATGGACGCTGCAGGCCGCGTGGCCGGCAACGGCTTCTACTACCTGCTGGGCAACATCGCCCGCCTGCACGAAGCAGTGCTGGCCTACGCCCGCGACTTTATGATCAACAAGGGCTTCACCTACGTGATCCCGCCCTTCATGATGCACGGCGACGTGGTGAAGGGCGTTATGTCCTTCCCCGAGATGGACGCCATGATGTACAAGATCGAGGGGGAAGACCTGTACCTGATCGGCACCAGTGAGCACACCATGATCGGCCGCTTCATCGACCAGACCCTGGACGAGGCCACCCTGCCTCTGACCCTGACCTCCTACAGCCCCTGCTTCCGCAAGGAGAAGGGTGCCCACGGCATCGAGGAGCGCGGCATCTACCGCATCCACCAGTTCGAGAAGCAGGAGATGATCGTGGTCTGCCGCCCCGAGGAGAGCGCCGACTGGTACGAGAAGCTGTGGAAGAACTCGGTGGAGCTGTTCCGCAGCATGGAGATCCCCGTGCGCCAGCTGAACTGCTGCTCCGGCGATCTGGCTGACCTGAAGGTCAAGAGCTGCGATATCGAGGCATGGAGCCCCCGCCAGCAGAAGTACTTCGAGGTCTGCTCCTGCTCCAATCTGGGTGACGCACAGGCACGCCGCCTGCACATCCGCATCAAGGGCAAGGACGGCAAGACCTATCTGGCCCACACCCTGAACAACACCTGCGTGGCACCCCCGCGTATGCTGATCGCCTTCCTGGAGAACCACCTGCAGGCCGACGGCAGCGTGACCATCCCCGAAGTGCTGCAGCCGTACATGGGCGGGTTGAAGGTCATGGTCCCCACCAATAAGAAGGACTAAAACTGCACCGGGTTTTCCACAACCGGGCAGAAAAAGGTTGAAAAAAGCACCGCTTTCCGCACAGGGAAGCGGTGCTTTTTGCGTGGGAAGCGGGAGCTTAACTCCCTCAGTCAAAGCCTTACGGCTTTGCCAGCTCCCTCTGGGAGGGAGCCTCTGGCGCACCCACAAACTTTGCACTTTAGCCGGAAACTTTGCCGCTATGCCAAAGGCCCCATCCTAGAGGGGGCTGTCGAGCGTAGCGAGACTGGGGGAGTTTCTCCCGGAGCGCCTGAGAGGGCTTTTTAACCGCAAAAAATAACAAGAAAACCCATATTTCAACGAACCTATGTAAATAAATTAAGAATCTCAAAAAACTGCGAAATTTTTTGAAAATATGTGTTGACAAAAGGGGCATCTATGGATATAATAATAAAGCACCGTTCGAGTGCAAGTTAAATATGTGGCGGTATAGCTCAGTTGGCTAGAGCATTCGGTTCATACCCGAAGTGTCACCGGTTCAAATCCAGTTACCGCTACCATCAATGCAGGGTTTCGCTAAAATACTTGGGGGCCGGTTGCAGTCGTGACTGGTAAGTTGCTTGCTGTTTTAGCAAAATCCTGTATCTCTTAGGCCCGTTGGTCAAGCGGTTAAGACACGGCCCTTTCACGGCTGTAACATGGGTTCGATTCCCGTACGGGTCATAAAAACGCCTTTGCGCAATGCGCAAGGGCGTTTTTGCTTTGTATAAAGAAGAACACCGGGCAGATGGCATCTGCCCGGCGTTCCTTTTGTGATTTTACTTGTTCTGCTCCTGCACATACCGCAGGATATCCTCCGGCACCTCTGCCAGTGCATCCGCACCGGCGGCGGTCAGCTCGGCGCGGCCGCGGAAACCCCACAGCGCGCCCATAGCGGGCAGCTGTGCGTTGTGTCCGGTGAGGATGTCCACGTCGCTGTCGCCCACAAAAAGGGTGGCGGCGGGGTCTGCGCCCAGCTCAGCCATCAGGGCGTGCAGCCCGGTGGGGTCGGGCTTGGTGGGTACGCCCGGGCGGTTGCCCCGCACGGCGTCAAAGCGGCCGGTGCCAAAGTAGTGGGCAATGATGCCGCCGCACAGGGCATCCGCCTTGTTGGAGAATACCGCGCACTGGATGCCCTCGGCTTTCAGTGCGTCCAGCAGTGCCGGAATGCCGGGGTAGGGTGCGGTCTTGTCCTCCTTGTGGGCATCGTACCGGGCGGTGAACTGTGCCAGCGTCGCCGCCAGCTGTGCCGGGGTGCGGGCGTCGGCGGGGGAGAACCGCTCCACCAGCTTGGGAATGCCGTTGCCCACCATCATCTTGAACTGTGCCACCGTAAAGGTGGGCCAGCCGTTTTGTGCACACACCCAGTTGCCGGCATCGGCAAGGTCGTCGATGGTGTTCAGCAGGGTGCCGTCCAAGTCAAATAATACAGTCTTTATCATAAAATAGTCTCCGTTGGTCTGTGATACAAAAAATGCCCCGCCGACCGTAGGTTCAGCGGGGCATCGCAAGTATACTTCTATATCTCCAGAAAATCAAGAGCCGCCAGCGGCACGCTGCGCACCGTGACCTTTTCTTTGCCGGGAAATACAAGGGTCAGGTTAGCGCGCTGCACCGTCACCGCCCAAGGAGACTGCAACGCGGTAAAGCAGGTGTCCGGGTGGAACACGCACAGCTGGTGCAGATGGAACCGGTGCTGTCGGCAGAGCAGCAGCTGTCCCTGCTGCTGCCATACGCCCTCCCGGTGCCAGCCCACGGCGGCAGCGCCCAGCAGGGCGGCAAACACCCCGGTGGGGATGAGCAGCGGCAGGGTGAGCGCGGGCAGGGTAGTGCGGGATACCGCCGTCAGCAGCAGGCAGAGCGCCAGCGGGATGCCTGCCGGCAGAAAAAATACCAAGCTGCGGTCAGTGGTGTCGGCGCGGGTGTCCGGGGGCAGCTGCGTCATCTCCGGCAGCAGCTCCCGCAACAGCGGAGTGCCCTCCCGCCAGACGAACAAAGGCAGCTCCGGGCGGCACGCCCCTGCCGAAACGAATACCGGGCAGTAATGCAGCGCCCATGTGGCGGGGGAGCGGCGCAGGTCGGCGTAGTTCAGCTGGCAGAGCCGCAGCCGCATCTCGTACCGGCGTACAAGCCCGCCCCGGCTGCCCAGCTGGGTATCGGTGCGCCAGACGGTATAATGTACCGCCTGCAAAGCGCTGCGCACCAGACTGATGCAGAACAGCGTACCCGCCAGTACCAGCAGCCACGCCGCGCCCAGCGGCAGCCAGCGGGCGGCAAACGCCGCCAGCTGTCCCAGCTGCGCAAGGGCAGCGGTCTGGGCATCCGGGGCATAGCTCTGGGTCTGATGGATGGCCAGCCACCACAAAAACAGGGTGGACAGGCCGTTGGCACCCAGCACCGTAAAGGCCAGCTTTTCGCCGCCCTTGGGCGCATGCCACAGCGGGTCTGTCACCGGCAGCAGCACATCGGCAAGCTCCTCGGCCTGCTGCCGGGTAAGATACAAAGTGATGGTCTTGGTCTGCCCCACAGGGTACAGCACCACCCGGCAGGCACCGGTCAAGCGGTAAAGCAGGGGCTGCTCCAGCACCAGCGCCGCCAGACCTTCGGCGCGCAGGGCGCGGTCCAGCCGCACGCCAAGCCGCCAGCTGACGTGCACCGTGCCCTCGGCATCCACCTGCCAGCGGCTTGCATAGTACACCGCCCAGCACACGGCGCTGATAAAGAAGAGCAGCACAAACTCCTGCCGCAGCGCCGCACGCAGGGCGTCCCAGTTGCGGTCAAAAAGCACCTGTACCAGCGGCAGAAGGTACACAAGCAAAGTCTTGCGCAGCAGATGCAGTGCCGCCAGCGGATGGAAGTGCTTTTCCCGGTTCATACGTTGCCCTCCATCAGTACCGCCGCCAGCGCAGTGGCCTGTGCGGCGGGGATGCCGGGCAGCACCAATTGCAGCCCCGGGCTGCGCACAAGGAGCACGGTGCACCCTGCCGCCCACAGCAGCGGGGTGCGCAGCAGCTGCACCCCGGTGACCGCCCGGCGCGGGATGCGGTGCAGCACAGGGATAGCCACCCCGGCCTGCACCGTGACGCTGTCTGCCGTCAGGGCGGCGACAAAGCTGCAGCAGCGCGCCCGGACAAGCGCCACCAGCGCCGCCCATACAGCGCAAAAGACTGCGCCCGCCCACACGCTCTGCCAGAAGGCAAAGGGCGCGCAGACCAGCCCGGGCACAGCTGCCCAGACGCAGAGCACCCGGCGGGCGCGGGGCGGCAGCACCAGCGCGGTGCGCAGCAGCTCCTGCTCGCTCATTTGTGGGAGGAAAGACCCCACGCATCCATCAGCAGATGCAGGGTGTCGTCCTGTGTCAGGCAGAGCAGCCGGTCCCACGGCAGCAGCACCGTGCTGCCGTGAGGGATGATGAACTCGGTATCCCGGGTGATGCTGACCAGAATGGCATCGCCGGGAATGGGGATCTCCTTGATCTCCTTGCCCGCAAACTGAAAGTCCTCCGGCAGCAAAATTTCGTTCAGGCTGGCAGTGCCGCCGCCAAGAGACAGCAGCTGCCGGATGGTGTCGGTCTCGATCTCCCGCTCCAGAATATGGCTCAGGTTGTCGGTGCCGCACACCACGGTATCTACGCCCAGCGTGTGCAGGATGTCCCGGTTCTTGGGGTTGGAAGCGCGCGCCACGGTGCGGTTTACACCAAACTCCCGCTTGGCGATCTGGCAGGCCACCAGATTGGTCTCGTCGGTGTTGGTCACCGCCACAAAGGCGTCGCAGCTGGCCACATCGGCGGTGTGCAGGGTGTCAAAGCTCAAGGAGTCGCCGCAGATGACCGGGATATCCAGCGTATCCGCAAGGGTACGGCACAGCGCCTCCTGCGGCTCGATGATAGTCACCTTATGGTGGTGGGACAGCAGGCTCTGGGCAAGATACATGCCCACCCGGCCGCCGCCGGCAATACAAACTTTCATATCGTTACCTCATTCTACGGTCTGTAAAGCAAAAACAGGCTGTTTTACTTGGAAAGAGCCCGGAACACCGCCTGCTCGGTCAGCACGGTGGGGCAGATGGTTTCCAGCTCGTAGGCCTTGTGGTATAAAATTTGCAGATGCGGGTCGGACACCCGGCAGATGACTTTGTCCCGGCGGAAGATGTTCTTTGCCAGCTGCGCCGCCATCAGGTTCACCGAGTCCTCCTCGGTCACCGCCGCCACGGCGTCGCAGTTCTCCACGCCGCCCCGGCGCAGGGTGTCCGGGTCGGTAGGGTCGCCCACAAGGGCAGTGCCGTGAAAGGTATAATCGTCAAAGGCATCCAGACGCTTGAGCTGCTCAGGGTCCTTTTCCACCACCGAGATATCATGGCCGATGCGTTCCAGATCGCGGATCAGCGCCGCACCCACCTGATCGCAGCCGATCACCAGTATGTTCATGAAGGTTCACCTCGTTGTTCTCAGTGCTTTCAGCGCCGGGCGCAGAAAGCGGACAGACTTCTTATTTTTATAGTATAGCACATTTCCCGGGGCAGATAAATACAGCGTCAGGGGGAAAATTTCGATAATCTGTATGCACAGCGGCTCATAGTATGGTATACTGGAACTGCTTTTGAAAAAACTACGCACCCAACGGGTGCTGCAGGAGGGATTTATTACGTTTTTCGAGATCATCAAAGCGATCCTGATGGGTATCGTGGAGGGCATTACCGAGTGGTTGCCCATCTCCTCCACCGGGCACATGATTTTGGTGGAGCAGGTCGTCAAATTCAATGCCAGTGAAGAATTTATGTCCATGTTCCGGGTGGTCATCCAGCTGGGTGCCATTCTGGCTGTGGTGGTGCTGTTCTGGAATAAGCTGTGGCCCTTCGGGCTGCGGCAGGGCAAGGTCATCTCCAAGCCCAGTGTGTGGAATCTGTGGTTCAAGGTGGTAGCCGCCACCCTGCCGGTGCTGGTCATCAGCCCGCTGGACGATTGGATGGAGGAGCACTTCTATAACTACATCACCGTAGCCGCCATGCTGATCCTGTACGGCGTGCTCTTCCTTGTGGTGGAAAACCGCCGCACCACGCCCCGGGTCACAAAGCTGGAACAGATCAGCTACCGGGACGCGCTGCTCATCGGCGTGTGGCAGTGCCTTGCCATCATCCCCGGTACCTCCCGCTCCGGTGCTACCATCGTGGGCGGTCTGCTGCTGGGTCTCTCCCGCGCCTGCGTGGCAGAGTTCACCTTCTATCTGGCCATCCCGGTCATGGCGGGTGCATCCCTGCTCAAGGTGGTCAAGTTCGCGGTTTCCGGTGTATCCATCACCGGCACCGAGATCGCTGTGCTGCTGGTGGGTTGTGTTGTGGCCTTTGTGGTCAGCCTTGCAGCCATCCGCTTCCTGATGGATTACGTCAAGCGCCACGACTTCAAGTTCTTCGGTATCTACCGCATCGTGCTGGGTGCCATCGTGCTGGCTGTGGCGGCCATCACCGCGCTGGCATAAGAGAAAAGCTTAATAATGATAACAGGGGCTGTTGCGCAAGCAACAGCCCCTGTTTTATGGTATAGTTCTTTTTCTTTGGCGGGCTGAACCCTCTCCGTCATCGCTGGCGGCAAAGTTTCTCGTTGCTCTTGATACTTTAACCATGGGGCAACGGCGTGCGCCCTCTCCGTCACGGCTTACGCCGTGCCACCTCTCCCAAAGGGAGAGGCAAGAGCACTGCCGGAAACTTCCTCGTTATACCTAATACTTTAGCAATAAGCCTTAGACCTTGGCTCCCCCTTTGGGGGAGCTGGCGCGGGAGCGCCTGAGAGGGCGAACGCAACGCTTACTCTTCCTCTTTTTTTACCTTTACGCGCCACTTGTGGGACATATACTCCGAGCGCAGTTTGTTGGTGACAAAGGTCTGGCTGCTGTACAGGCCGTGGTGGCCGGAGAGCATAAAGCAGATACCGCAGCCCAGCGCGATGAGCTCCAGCCCGGCACCGCTGAACAGCTCAAAGCCCAGCAGGATGGAGGGGATCAGGACGTTGGTGGCACCGCAGAAGATGGACACCAGCCCCACCGCCGCCGCAAATTCGGCGGGTAGACCCAGCAGCGGGCCGACCACGCAGCCGAAGGTAGCGCCCACAAAAAAGCTGGGCACCACCTCGCCGCCCTTGAACCCGCAGGCAAGGGTCAGCGCGGTGAGGAAGATCTTGCACAGAAAATCCCACGGCAGCGCCTGTCCCTGCTCCACGGCGGCGATGATGACGTTCATGCCCGCGCCGTTATACCGCCCCACGCCGAACAGATAGGAAAAGCCGATGACCAGCACGCCGCCCGCAAAGACCCGCACCCACGGGTTCGGGAGAAGCTTTGGTACAGTGTGCTCCATGAAGTGGAGGGTGTAGCAGAACAGGCGGGAAACGGCAGCGCAGGCCACACCCAGCAGGATGACCAGCAGGGCAGTCCGGACATTCAGCTCCGGCGCAGTGAGGGCAAAGTGGGTGGGCGCGATGCCAAAGACCAGCGAGCAGCCGTAGGCGAGGAGGGCAGAGGTAAAGGCCGGGACAAAGGCAGAGGTGAAGGTCAGGCCCACATCCTCCACCATCATGGCAAAGCAGGCCGCCGCCAGCGGGGTGCCGAACAGGGCAGAGAAGAACGCAGCCATGCCGCTGATGGTGGCGGTGCGGCGGTCGTGGTCCGTGAGCCGCAGCAGGGTGCCAAGGTTCCAGCCGATGCTGCCGCCCATCTGCAGCGCAGCGCCCTCGCGGCCGGCAGAGCCGCCGCACAGGTGGGTGAGCACCGTACCCAGAAAGATAGCGGGCACCAGCAGAATGCTGACCGGCTCGCCGCTCTGCACAGCGCGGATAACGTTGTTGGTGCCCACGCCCTCGCACTTTGTTACCTTATAAAGGGCATTGATGAGCAGACCTGCCACAGGCAAAAGGAACAGCAGCCAGGGCTGCGCGGCACGCAGTTCTGTCGCGTGCTCGACAGCAAGATGGAACAAGGTACCCAGAAATCCACAGAGCAGACCCATGGGAACCGCCAGAAAGAACCATTGCAGCGCCACCCGCAGGGCGGCTTTAGCTTCGTGCCAGAATGTATCAAAATCGTTCATAGACATAACTCCTGTATCTTGACATCCGTTCCGTTTTTTGGAACCGATATTTTTTGGAACCGATATAAGATAACACCGCAGGACAGGGCTGTCAACCCCAAAATGGGCAGAGCTACGGGAATCAATTTTCCGACTGAAGGCTTCCCCCGGTCGGGGGAAGCTGTCACCGCAGGTGACTGATGAGGACGCAGGCAAGCAGCAGCTTACAGGAAATTACCCCTCATCCGGCGCTGCGCGCCACCTTCCCCCCAAGGGGTGAAGGCTTTTGTCCCTCCGGGTAAAGCTGCAATAATTGATTCCTATGGCTCTGTTCTTTTTTCTGTTTACACCGCTCGCCCGGGTGTGCTATACTGAACAAAAGAGAGACCGCGCGGCAGACGCCGCCGGAAAGATATGGGAGGAAAAACACCATGGAAGCATCCAAAGTTTACTATACGGATTTCCGCTGTCCGGTGGGCACCAGCCTGCTGGAAAAGCTGCGCCGGGTGTGCATTGCCGCCGGCATTAAGGACATCGACATGGACGGCCGGTTCGTGGCCATCAAGATGCACTTCGGCGAGCTGGGCAATCTGGCTTTTCTGCGCCCCAACTACGCCAAGGTGGTGGCAGACCTGTGCAAGGAGCAGGGCGGTATGCCCTTTCTGACCGACTGCAACACCCTGTACCCGGGCAGCCGCAAGAATGCGTTGGAGCACCTGAACTGCGCCCAGCTGAACGGCTTCTGGCCCATGACCACCGGCTGTCAGGTGATTATCGGTGACGGTCTGCGCGGCACGGATGAGGTGGAAGTGCCGGTGCCGAACGGCGAATACTGCAAGACCGCCAAGATTGGCCGCGCCATCATGGATGCGGACGTGTTCATCAGCCTGACCCACTTCAAGGGCCACGAGTCCACCGGCTTCGGCGGTGCGCTCAAGAATATCGGCATGGGCTGCGGCTCCCGCGCGGGCAAGATGGAGCAGCACGCTGCCGGCAAGCCCGCCGTGCAGGAGGGGCTGTGCCGCGGCTGCCACCGCTGCGCCAAGGAGTGCGGCTCGGACGCCATTACTTACAATGCCGAAAACAAGGCTGTCATCGACTACGACAAGTGCAAGGGCTGCGGCCGCTGCATCGGTGCCTGCAGCTTTGACGCCATCTATTCTCCCAACGACTGCGCCAACGAACTGCTGGACCGCAAAATGGCCGAGTACGCCGCCGCAGTCTGCCACGACCGTCCCTGCTTCCACGTTTCTCTGGTGCAGGACATCAGCCCCAACTGCGACTGCCACTGCGAGAACGATGCACCCATCCTGCCGGATATCGGCATCTTTGCGTCCTTCGACCCGGTGGCGCTGGATCAGGCCTGCGTGGACGCCTGCCTGAACGCCGCCCCGCTGCCCAACAGCCAGCTGGGCGCAAACCTTGCAAAGCCGGGCTGGAACTGCTACCACGACAACTTCAAGGACTCCAACCCCAACATCGAGTGGAAGGCCACCCTTGACCAGGCCGAGAAGGTGGGCATGGGCACCCGCCAGTATGTGCTGAAAAAGGTATAACGACAAAATGGGGCGCTGACCACACGGTCAGCGCCCCATTGCGCTTTAAAGTTTAAGGCTGCGTTTAAGCCTCGCCGTTCGTCTCCGGCACGATATCGTCCAGCACGCTTTGCAGCGCCTGCCAGTTTTTCAGGGTGCAGCCGGGCAGGGTGTCAGCGTCCAGCCCTGCGTCCGCGATGCGGCCGGTCATGCTGTCCTTGTCGCTGAGCAGGTCCAGCGCGGCGTCCTTAATTAGCGGCCATGCCTCGGCAAAGCCCTCCTGCTGGTTGTCGGTCAGGCCGTCGTACCAGCTGTAAAAGGCATCCTGAATGGCCTCCGGGGAGCGGCTGGACATCCGTGCGTCCTCGGCCCAGTGCAGCAGCGATGCCGCCGCGATGACCGATTTCAAGGAGCAGCCGGATACCCCGGGCCCCCAGCCCAGACAGGGCGCAAAGGCGTTTTCTGTGCCGGTGATGGAGAACACCGAGTTCTCGTCGAAATTGCCGGGGTTCAGCTCTCCGGTGTCGGCCTCGGCGGTGGAGGAGGGCAGCGTGCTGCTGCCGGAAGCGGATGCGCTGTCCGAAGCGGGTGCAGCGCTGGATGCGGGGCTGCTTGCAGAGCCGCCGCAGGCTGCCAGCAGACAGCCCAGGAAAGCGGCGCACAGCAGCAGCGCAAGGGAGCGGATATATTTCGATGTCATAAGAAAAACCTCCGTAACTGGTGCCCCGGCAAGCCGCCGGAGCAAAGCGGGATCTACACCCTAAGTATACGTTCTGCGCACGGCGTTGTCAATCGTTCTGCGCAGGACGAATTTCAAGCAGACCTGTGCAGGATATACAAAAATGCAGCTTGAATTTCGGGCAGTTCAACGCATTGACATTTTCCGCGCTGGCCCGTATAATCAAAAGCAGACAAGTGAATTTATCAGTGCGTGTAACTGTTCGATCAGGCATGAGCATCAGAGGGAAGGCGGCAACGGCATCCCTTTGGTTCTTGTGCCCTTTTCTTTTTCACAAGAGCTGCGGCATGGAAGCGGAGGAGTGCGGCGATGCAGGCTGTAAAGGTATTCAATAACAATGCGGTGTCGGTGGTCATGCCGGACGGCAGGGAAGCCATTCTCGTGGGCAACGGGCTTGGGTTTGGCCGCCGCCCGGGGGACGTGATCGACAAAAACCGCGTTTCCAAGGTGTACTATGTGCAGAACGAGCTGCAGACCAAGTTCCTCAAGATGCTGGATAACGTTACCCCGCAGGTGATGCAGGCCGCCGAGCGCATCTCGCTGGCGGCAGAGGAGCAGGGCATCCTGCTCAGCAGCAAAAGCACCATCTCGCTGGTGGACCACATCAGCTTTGCGCTGGAGCGTGTGGAAAAGGGCACCTTTCTGCCCAACCTCGTGCTTTCGGAGACCCGGATGCTGTACCCGAAGGAGTACGCGGTGGGGCAAAGGGCACTGGAACTTGTCCGGCAGTTCTGCGGCGTACAGCTGCCGGAGGACGAAGCGGGCTACATTGCCCTGCATCTGGTAGCCGGTGCGGCGGACGGCGCGCTGGCCTACGATACCGTAAAGTTCGTCAAGGCGGTCAAGGAGATCATCTGCGATACCTATCACTGCACCTTTGAGGAAGAAAGCCTTGAGACCACCCGCCTGACCGTACACCTCAAATTTCTGGCGGCGCGCATCCTGCGGCACACTCCTTGGCAGGACGCCGGGCTGGAATCCATGTATACGGTGCTTTTGCAGCGCGACAGCCGCAACGAGGTGTGCTTACAGCGCATCAATGCCTATCTGCGGCAGGAATTTGATTACGAGCTGGATCATCAGGAGCAGGTCTATCTGCTCATCCACCTGACCAAGATCGTTGGTTAAAATGTTTCAACAGGGCGTCCGGAAGTCCTGCAGAATAGAAATCATCCCCAAAAACAGTCAAGTCAAAAAGTGAGGAGTATTACACGATGAAAGAAAAAGTCATGAATGGCTTGGAAAAGTTCTCCAAAGCCATGCTCTCACCGCTGTCGTATATCTCGGCAGCAGGCCTGATCCTTGTGCTGGGCGCATTGCTTACCAGCACAAGCCTTAGTGCGATAATCCCCGCTCTGCAGTGGACCCCCATCAAGCTGCTGGGACAGCTGATCTACAACTGCATCATGGTCATCATCAACAACCTCAGCCTGATGTTCTGCGTGGGCATCGCAGCGGCGCTGGCCAAAAAGAACAAGCAGCAGGCTGCCATCATCGGCCTGATGAGCTACTTTATGTACCTGACCGCCGGTAACGTCACCCTGACCCAGCTGGGCATGCTGGCAGAGGCTGACCCGATGGTGGGTCTGTACGGCACCGGTCAGTCCACCGTGTTCGGCATCCAGACGGTGGATATGGGCGTGTTCGGCGGCATCCTGCTGGGCTTGGTCTGCGGCTGGGTGTACAACCGCACCTGTGAAAAGCAGTTCAAGGGCATCATCACCCAGATCTACTCCGGAAACCGCTGGTCCTTTACCTGCATGGTGGTCTTTTCCATCCTGTTCGGCTTTGGCTCCTGCTTCTTCTGGCCACCGGTGCAGAACGTTATCAGTGCACTGACCGACCTGATCGCCACCTCCGGCAACTTCGGCCTGTTCCTGTACGGCTTTTTGGAGCGCTTCCTCATCCCCACCGGCCTGCACCACCTCATCTACACCCCCTTCCAGTTCTCTGCACTGGGCAACAGCCTGACCGTGGGCGATGCCACCTACACCGGCTCCTACATCGTCATGATGATAGAGTACAGCATGGGTCTGCCCTTCTCGGACGGCATCGTGTGGATGTACACCGGCTTCACCAAGACCTTCGGCTACTTTGGCATTGTGGCGGCCTTCATCTTCTGCGCCCGCAAGGAGAACCGCAAAAAGACCGCTGCCGTTCTGGTGCCGCTGGCCTTTACCGCTTCTCTGGCCTCCATCACCGAGCCGCTGGACTTCATGTTCTGCTTCACTGCCCCCATCCTGTGGGTGGCACACGCCTGCATCTCCGGCTTGTTCATCGTGCTGCTGCACGTCTTCCATGTCACCGGCTTTACCACCAACCTCCTCGGCTCGGTGCTGATGAACCTTTCTGCCGGTGCAGATAAGACCAACTATCCCACCCTGTACCTGCTGGCGCTGTGCCAGATCGCAGTGTACTTTGTGGTGTTCACCCTGCTGATCAAGGCCTTCAACCTGCACACCCCCGGCCGGGAAGAGGTGAGCACCGAGACCGCGGGGAGCGATGCGCCCGCCAAGAAGGCAAGCGTGAAGAACGCCGCCGAGGTGCAGTGCGTCATCGACGGTCTGGGCGGCAAGGAAAACATCCTGTCGGTGGACAACTGCTTCACCCGTCTGCGGGTAAACATCAAGGACCCCGCAAAGCTGGACGAAGCTGCCATCAACAAACTGCCGAACAGCGGCATCGTGAAAAAGGGTACCGATATCCAGATCGTTTACGGTCTGCAGGTAGCCGATATCAAGCGTGCTGTGGAAGCACAGCTGGAAAACCAGTAAACCGCTTTACCGTGTCCCGGCGGACTGCTATAGAAATCAATTTCCGAATGATGGCTTCCCCCGGTCGGGGGAAGCTGTCACCGCAGGTGACTGATGAGGGCGCAGGATAGCAATATTTCGCCTAAATACCCCTCATCCGGCGCTACGCGCCACCTTCCCCCCAAGGGGTGAAGGCTTTTGCGCCGGGTCAAGCTGCAAAACTGAAAATACAAAAAAGGAGCGTTTATACTATGGTCATTACCATTGCTGGCGGCGGTAGCACGTTTACCGCCGGTATCGTCAAATCCATCGCCCTGCGCCGGGAAGAACTGGAAGTGGACGAGATCCGTCTGTTCGACATCAACAAGGAGCGGCAGGACAAGGTAGCCGTTGTGGTGGACTGGGTCCTGCACAAGGAGCTGAATACCGACATCAAGCTGGTGGTCACCACCGATGTGCAGCAGGCTTACACGGATGCCTCTTTTGTGTTTGCCCAGATGCGCGTGGGCGGCTACGCCATGCGGGAGCAGGACGAAAAGATCCCCCTGCGCCACGGCTGCGTGGGACAGGAGACCTGCGGCTGCGGCGGCATGGCCTACGGAATGCGCACCATCTTCCCCATGATCAAGCTGATCGACGATGTGGAAAAGTATGCCAAGAAGGACTACTGGATCCTGAACTACTCCAACCCCGCCGCCATCGTATCCGAAGCCTGCCGCAAGCTGCGCCCGAAGGCACGGATCATCAACATCTGCGATATGCCCATTGCCATCATTGACGTGGTGGCAGCCGCCATGGGCATCCAGAACAAGAAGGAGATCGTTTACGATTACTTTGGCCTGAACCACTTCGGCTGGTTCACCTCCATCCAGTACCACGGCGAGGACCTGATGCCCAAGCTGCGCGCCTACATCAAGGAGAACAAGATCCTTCTGCCGGAAAGCTACCTCAAGGGCATGGGCGCCCTGACCTCCTCCAGCAGCCAGAACCGCCACACCAAGGGCAGCTGGTACTATGTGTGGAAGGGCGAGTACGAGATCATGGAAAACTTCCCGGAGTACCTGCCCAACACCTACCTGAACTACTATCTGCAGGCCAAGGAGTTCGTGGAGCACTCGGACCCGAACCACACCCGCGCCAACGAGGTGGAGGAGACCCGCGAAAAGAACCTGTTCGACGGCATCGACCACTACCTCAAGACCGGCGAGGTGGACGCCAACACCTTCTATGCCGGCAGCCACGGCGACTGGATCGCAGATCTTTCCGCTGCGCTGAAGAACGACACCAAGGCACGCTTCCTCATCATCACCGAGAACCGCGGCGCTATCCCCAATATGCCCTATGACGCAATGGTGGAGCTGCCCGCCTACATCGGCAAAAACGGCCCGGAGGTCATTGCCCGGGACAACATCCCGCTGTTCCAGCAGGGCTTGATGATGCAGCAGCTCAACAGCGAAAAGCTGCTGGTAGAGGGCTGCGTGGAAGGCAGCTATGAGAAGGTGCTGCAGGCCTTTACCCTGAACAAGACTGTGCCCAGCATGAGCGTTGCAAAGGCCATTCTGGACGATATGATCGAAGCCAATAAGGGCTACTGGCCGGAGCTGCACTGAGCAGCCGACCTTACAGCCGCCGCAGGCATTGCCGCCTGCGGCGGCTTTTTTATGCGCATTGACCTTTGCACAGCAAGGGCTTATAATGAGAAAAAACCAGTAAAAGCGAAAGGAAGCACACCCATGCAAAACCAAGTCCCTGTATCCACCAGCCGCCCGGTCACCGGGCGCTTTGCGCCCAGCCCCAGCGGACGGCTGCATCTGGGCAATCTGGCGTGCAGCCTGCTGGCATGGCTCAGCGCAAAAAGTCAGGGCGGGCGCATCGTGCTGCGCATCGAGGACTTGGACGCCGAGCGCTGCCCCCGCGTTTACGCCGACTTGCTGGAGCAGGACCTTGCGTGGCTGGGGCTTACATGGGACGAGGGCGGCAGCACCGGCGGCGCACACGCGCCCTATTACCAGAGCGAGTGCGGGGACATCTATACCCAAAGCTACCGCAAACTGGAACAGAGGGGGCTGGTGTACCCCTGTTTTTGCTCCCGCTCCCAGCTGCACGCCGCCAGCGCACCCCACACCTCGGACGGCAACGTCATCTACCCGGGTACCTGCCGGGGGCTGACGCCGGAGGAGATCGCGGAAAAGCGCAAAAAGAAAGCCCCGGCCTACCGCCTGATGGTGCCGGACGAGGAGATCACCTTTACGGACGGCTGCATGGGCACCCATACGGAAAACCTGCTGCGGGATTGCGGCGACTTCTATCTGCGCCGGGCAGATGGCGTGTTTGCCTATCAGTTGGCGGTGGTGGTGGATGATGCCCGCATGGGCGTCACCGAGGTGGTGCGCGGGGCAGACCTGCTTTCCTCCACAGCGCGGCAGCTGTACCTGTACCGGCTGCTGGGCTTGCAGCCGCCCCGCTTTGCCCACTGCCCGCTGCTGCTGGCGGCGGACGGGCGGCGGCTGTCCAAGCGGGACGGCGACCAGAGCCTTGAAAATCTGCGGGCAAAATATACCGCCCCGGAGATCATCGGTAAGCTTGCCTATGCCTACGGCTTGCAGCCGGAGCCGGCGCCCCGCACCCCGGAAAGCCTTGTGCCGGACTTTGCATGGACAAAAGTCCCCAAGCAGGATATCTGCCTGCCCGAGGGGCTGTTCTGACGATTTTGAATGGCCGCCGCGTGCGCTTTGGCCATGTTCAGCGGAAAAATTATTATTATAATTTGTGGCTCA
>ENA-UONY01001597-UONY01001597.1-human-gut-metagenome-genome-assembly--contig:-CS9-NODE-1597-length-18443-cov-4.493746_pt1 | contig 18443 bp, 8 predicted proteins | sample MGYA00242465_ERZ724012 | MGnify/ENA metagenome assembly ERZ724012 | reverse complement strand
CTCCGATTGCTTTTTTTCGGGTCGATTCTGTGGTGAAAACCGGAAATTCTTTTCGCTATAAATTGAGTAGGAGTCGGTAAAATGCGATTTGCAATTCGGTGATTCGCTTCCGAATGTGGGTGTTCGGTATTGGGGGATTCCATTCTTTATTGTAAAGGGGAAATGCACTTACCCGATTTTAGAAAACTTTTCTCTCCTTTTTTCTTTTTCCCCGGGAAATATCGGTTTTTTATTTGTTTCTTAGAAGAACTTTTGAATTATAAATTACAGGTATGAATCGAATATGTGAGCTTTTCGGTATCCGATATCCCATTGTTCAAGGGGGTATGGTGTGGTGTAGTGGTTGGCGGTTGGCTTCGGCAGTGAGCAATGCCGGTGGATTAGGGTTGCTTGGAGCCGGCTCGATGCACCCTGATATGTTGCGGGAGCATATCGCGAAATGTCGTGAGGCGACAAGTAATCCTTTCGGTGTGAATGTGCCGCTGATGTATCCCGAAATCGATAAGTTGATGCAGATACTCATCGAGGAAAAGGTGAAGATTGTTTTCACTTCCGCCGGGAATCCGGCGCTCTATACCGGTTTTCTTCATCGTCATGGCATTACGGTCGCGCATGTCGTGTCTTCTTCGCGTTTTGCCCGCAAGTGCGAGCAGGCCGGTGTCGATGCGGTTGTAGCCGAAGGCTTCGAGGCCGGTGGTCATAACGGGAGGGAAGAGACGTCGACTTTGTGTCTCATTCCGGCCGTACGTCAGGCAACGTCCCTGCCTCTGTTGGCGGCGGGTGGGATTGCATCGGGAGAGGCAATGGCAGCCGTGATGTTATTGGGGGCCGAGGGTGTACAAGTGGGCAGTCATTTCGCTCTTTCGAAAGAAAGCTCGGCTCATGAAAATTTCAAGCGACATTGCTTGAACCTGCAAGAAGGTGATACATTCTTGACACTGAAAAAGTTATCACCCGTAAGATTGGTTAAAAACGAGTTTTACGAGAGTGTGGAAAATGCGCAGCAAAGGGGGGCGTCGATCGATGAATTGCGGGAATTGTTGGGAAAGGGACGGGCTAAAAAAGGTATTTTCGAAGGAGATTTACAGAATGGTGAATTGGAAATCGGCCAAGTTTCGGCGATGGTTTCGAGTGAGCAAAGTGCTGCCGAAATTATAGATGACATGATTTCGGTATATCGAGATGCTCTGAAAATGGATTTTGAAAGGTTTTCTTTTTAAGAAAAATAACTATTCGTTTCGCTTGATAATGAGTGTCTTATCTATGCATCGGGGTAGCTCTTCGGGATAGTGCGTAACATAGATGATTGTCTTGTTGGGGCGGCTGGCGAATGTCTCGATGATGGCTCGCGCCAATTCTTTATTGAGAATGTCGAGGCCGTGCAAGGGTTCGTCGAGAATAAGCAGGGCAGGGTCTTTTACTAGTGCGCGGGCGAGTAGCAACAGGCGTTGTTCTCCCGAAGATAATTTCACGAAAGAGCGATCGCGAAGAGCCGAGATGCCGAATGCATCGAGCCAGCCCATACAGGATTCTATTTGTTGGGGGGTAAGTCTGCGAAAGAGTCCTATCGTATCGTAATATCCCGAAGCGACGATTTCGGCTGCGGGAATGTCTTTGAGATAAGATCGATGTATCTCGGGTGAGACGTAACCGATGTGTTTTTTGATGTCCCAAATACTTTCTCCGCTACCCCGTTTGTGGTCGAAAAGAGTAATGTTTTGTGAGTAGGCCTGTGGATTATCGGCGCATATCAGACTGAGAAGTGTCGATTTTCCGGCTCCGTTCGGTCCTGATAATGACCATTTTTCTCCATTTTTGACAGTCCAGTTCAAGCGATCGATGATAGTCCGGCTTCCGTAACGAATAGATACATTTTCGAGCCGGACGATTTCCTCGGCCGTACATATTTCTCCGTTTCCCTCGGGAAGTACGGGGAGTTCGATATGTCGGTTGTTTATAGCAGCCCGTCGGGCAGTGATAGTTTCCTGTGCACGATATTCTTGCAAAGGAAATTTCCTGCTACAACGCATATTATCGACTTCGTAGACGTGGGTAACAAATGCCGGAATATCCTGAGGCGCAGAAACGACAAGTATGATTTGCACCGTAGCTTCGTCGATGAGGTGTTGCAACAAATTGATAAGCAACCGACGCGATGGGGCGTCGAGACCGATGAACGGACTTTCGAGAATCAGTACTTTCGGTGCGGAGAGCAATAGCTTGGCGATATGCATTTTGCGCAACTCGCCCGAAGAAAGCATGATAATGGGTTTTTCGAGCAAAGAATTTATACCCAACAAATCATAAAGGTGTGCCTTCCACGAGAGATTGTCGCATTTTTCGCGTTCGAGTATCTCTTTTACGCAAGGAGCTTGGTCGCTGTCTTGCGAGTTCCAGCGTTGTTGATAATAATAGTCGGCCGTCGCTGTGCCGTAGGCATCGTTGAATGTAACATATCGTATGTTTTCGGACGTGTAGCGGTGGGAGTCGGAACCGAAGTCAAAAGACAATTTACCCGTTTTCAGAAAGAGTTGGCCGGTAACCGTTTGTATGAGTGTACTTTTCCCGCTTCCGTTCACTCCTATGACGGCGAGATGTTCCCCCTCTCTCAGTTCAAAATTTATCGGAGTATCGAAGCGGCGGTTCAAGTCGCCGGCAATACCGTTTTGTAGGGATATAATCGTTTGCATGGTGGTGTTATTCGATAAGAAATGATGTCCTTGAAATGAGACATTATTGAAATTTTTGCAAAAGTAGATATAATAATCGAGCGTATAAAATAAAGGAAAAACTAAAATTTTTTTGTCGTCTTTGTTTCCATTACAGGTAATTGCCATTGGAAAATTGTTTGCAGGTTGCAGGGTTTATTCTCTCTGGTCGAGGATATGCATGACGATGTCGAGGTGGTCGAAGATGTCGCTGTTGGCTTCCCGTATGTATTCTTTGGAACATTTGTGTCCCAGTCTTACGAAAATGGCGTTGCGACTTGGGATTGCCATGATATATTGCCCCAACATGCCGCGGAAGTAGGGATTTATTTGATCCCGGTAATGTAATAGCCATATTTGGAAGCCGTAATAATCGAGCGCACCGTTACCCCATTGATTCAAGAGGTAGGATGCCGGGGACAGTGCTTCACGCATATACTCTTCCGGTACGACCGGACGTTCGTGCCAATATCCGTTGTTGAGCATGAGATGTCCGAATCGCGCTGCGTCGCGAGCCGTAGTATGGAAGCAGCAGAATGCTTTTTCATCGCCGTTTTCCCTATCGAGCAGCCAGTAGGCGTCGTGCCCGGCTTGCAAGGAACGCCATAATTTTTCTTCGGCATAGTCGCTTATTGTTTTTCCGGTGGCGGCTTCCAACGTAAAAGCTAATACTTGGGACTCTCCGCTTCGATAAGAAAATTGTTTTCCCGGCTTGTCGACCACATCGAGACCCAATGCCAATTCCCGGAGATTATTGCCGTAGTATCCTTGCGTGGTGAGAGAGAAAAGCGAGGCGTAGGATTCGTCCCAACTCAATCCGGCGCTCATGGTAAGCAGGTTACGAATTGTTACATCGGACTTCTCTCCTTCTTTGAACTCCGGCAGGTAATTGCTTACAGGGTCGTCGAGACTCTTGATGTACCCTTCTTCATGGGCGATACCCACGAGAAGGCCGACAATGCTTTTTGTGCCGGAAAAAAGATTGGAAGTCAAGGTGTCGTTCCAGCCGTTCCGATAATTCTCGTAGACGATGCTGTCGTGTTGGATAACCAAGAATGCGACAGTTTCCATTTCATCGAGAAAGGCCTCTTCTTCGGCACTCATCCTGTATCGGTTGTAGTCGGTGGCTTTGGGCCATGTGCGACTTGAATCCGGGGCATGTACGACATGTTTGTCGAAAAGTTCGAGATCATCGATGTCGGGATAGAGATGTATGACGGCTTGCCGGACGTAATAGGGCAGACAAAGATAGATGACGGTGAGCGCTATTCCGGTGGTGAAAACGATTTTCAATCCCTTTTTCATGGTGAGAAAGATTATATAGCGGTAAAGATATTAAAATCGGCTGCAAAAGGGTGCGGTAATTGTGTTTTTCTTTTGGAGGTTGTGAAAATTCGGGAAATCGTCTGAAAAATGAAAAAGGCCCCCGATCGCTATCGGGAAGCCTTTTTCGCGAAAGTATACATGAAAAGAAAATTATTTCAGTTTTACGGTGAGTTCCTGCAAGTCTTCGTTGGCGGAACTGCTCCCGACGAAGATTTGATACTCTCCCGGTTGAGTCAATATATAGCCGCTGGCACGATCGTAGAATGCAAATGCTTCGGGTGTGAGGTCGAATGTTACTTTTTGTGTCTCTCCGGCTTTGAGGTTTACCCGTTTGAATGCCCGAAGGGTTTTGATCGGTGCACCGTCGGTATCACCCGTTTTATGTATATAGACTTGGACGATTTCCACTCCGTCGCGTTTCCCCGTATTGGTAACGGGCACGGTAAGACGTATTTCCTTGCCGTTTTTTACCGTCGCTTTTTTCACTTGCGGTTTTCCGTAAGTATAAGTGGTGTAGCTGAGCCCGTATCCGAACGGGTAGAGCGGCTTTTCCGTCATGAAACGGTAGGTGCGGCCTTGCATCGAATAGTCTTGATAGTCGGGAAGTTGGTCTACATTCCGGTAGAAAGTTACGGGAAGTTTCCCGTTCGGATTGTAATCTCCGAAGAGAATGTCGGCCACGGCTGTTCCGCCTTCTTGTCCCGGGTACCATGCTTGTATGATGGCATCGCAAGTTTCGGTTTCAGGAACCAGTCCCATGGCGCTACCCGAATAGTTGACAAATATGACTTTCTTGCCCATTTCGTGCAGACGTTTCAGTATGTTGCGTTGTATTTCGGGTAGTTCTATATGAGTGCGGTCTCCGCCCTTGAAACCCGGATAGTTGACACTCATCGATTCTCCTTCGAGTTGAGCCGAGATACCGCCGGCGAAAATTACGACATCGGCGTCGGCAACAGTTTTGAGGTCGTCCTCTATCGATTTTTGCCGGATAATTCCGAGGTCTATTTTCAGAAAGGCCTTGCCCGCCAGTTGCAGGTAGTCGATTTCTATGTCGTACTCTTTTCCTTTCTCAACCGGGAAACGGTATTCTCTTTTGGCATTGGAATTCTTTTTCCATGTTTCCGCCACTTTTTTCCCGTCGACGATAATACGGAGTCCGTCATCGGCATTGACGGTAAGCAACATCTCTCCCGATTCTTCGGGCCGGAGCACGCTTTCAAAACGGGCGGTGAAATCGATAAGGTTTACCCCCGGCTCGAATACCGTGTTGCCTCCGGCATCGCGGTTTACCGGCGATGTATATACTTGGGTAGCGGCTATTTCTCCGTTCAGTTCGGTGTTATTGTAATAAGTGGCAGCCATACCCCGTTTGTTGTCGGGAGTGTAGAGCCAGTTGAATTTCGATTCGTAAGAGGTGTTAGAGAGCCAATCGCATGTTTTTGCATAAGTAACGTTGCCGACTTTCTCTTTTATGCCGCCGAGCAGGGTGATGGTGCGACGGGGAGTCCCGTTGTAGTTGGCCCATTGCATGACAGAGTCGTTTGCATTGGGGCCCATGACGGCGATTTTGGCATTTTTAGCGAGGGGTAGTATGTTATTCCGGTTTTGAAGCAGAACGATCGATTCTTTTGCCATTTCCAGTGCGAGAGCCCGATGTTCGGGACAATCTACGACAGAGTAGGGAATTTTCGACCATTCGACCAGTTTCTCATCGTCCATTTCGCCCAAAGCAAATCGGGCTGCCAGCAGGCGGCGTACGCTGACATCGATGTCGCTCTCTTTGATATAGCCTTTTTTTACGGCATCAACGAGAGATTTGTAGCTGCCTCCGCATTCGACATCGGTCCCGGCCAGTACGGCATCGGCCGATGCGCTGGCCGAGTCGGGGTGGGTGTGGTGTTTCGATCGATTGTAGAAATCGTTTATGGCACCGCAATCCGATACGACAAGATATTTGAATTTCCACTCGTCTCGGAGTATCTGCATCAGCAGGCGGTCGCTGCCACAGCAGGGCTTGCCTTCGAAACGGTTATAGGCGCACATGACTTCTTTTACATCGCCGTCGATAACTGCTGTCTTGAATGCCGGGAGGTAAGTCTCATATAGGTCGCGTAAGTCGATGTTTTCGGCGTTGAAAGAGTGGCGATTCCATTCCGGGCCACTATGTACGGCGAAATGTTTGGCGCAAGCGTGCAGTTTATCGTATTGGGTGTCGGCAGGTCCTTGCAGTCCTCGAATGACTTGCAATCCCAGTACCGAGGTGAGATAAGGGTCTTCTCCGTAGGTCTCTTGTCCGCGCCCCCAGCGAGGGTCTCTGAAAATGTTGACGTTCGGAGTCCAGAAAGTCAGACATTGATATTTCCCATACCGGCCTTTGCGCTGGAAGTCGTGGAATTTTGCACGGGCTTCGTCGCTGACGGCATCGAATACCTTATATAATAAGTCGGGGTCGAAAGAGGCGGCCATGCCTATGGTTTGCGGGAATACTGTCGCTTCGCCGGCCCGGGCTACGCCATGCAGGGCCTCGTTCCACCAGTTGTATGGTTTTATACCCAGACGTTCGACGGCGGGAGATGTGTTCTGCATGAGAGCGACCTTTTCTTCGAGAGTGAGGCGGGACGTCAAATCGGCCGCTCTCTCTTCGGGAGAAAGTTGCGGATTTTTGTACGGTTCGTTTTGTGCTGTTAGCGACAACGTTCCATACAAAAGGATCGATAGTAGAAATAGCTTTTTCATGACAATACAAATAAAGAGAGAAAAATATAATTATTGGTGTATTATTCGATATGTTTGCAATATATTTCGTCGGAAAAAATTGTCGGGTAGAATTTTTGGTCGGATAGGTGTTTTTTTTGATTTCCGACGGAGTATGCGGAGATAGAAAAACGTCCTGTTTCCCCAGAATAAAAATACAAGACGCCGACGATGAAGTTTTGCAGGGATAGGCAATGACAATATTTTCTTTCATGGCATTCCGTTTATATTTGCAAATAAAGCCGAGAGGAACCGGATCTGTGTGGATTATTTCTAATTAAAGTGTGCACTATTCGGAAAAAAGGCGGTCTATGGGTAATTTTCGGTCAAATAGGTGTCTTTTTTGTGTTTTTTTGATATGGTGGTCATCTGCTGTTGTATTATTCGCTATATTTGTATATATTTAATTCCATGATGAAATATATTTTCACTTTTTTTATTGTATTGTTTTCTGTTTTTGGGGTGTCGGCACAGTCTCCGTATGAGTGCCGTTTGTCGGTATATACCGAGCATGACGGGCTTTCTCAGGGACGTGTAACCTCTCTCGTCCAAGACCGGGACGGTGTGTTGTGGATTGCCACATGGGACGGATTGAACCGTTTCGATGGATATAAGTTTTCCTGCTATAAGGCGACGCCGGGAAATCATGAACCGTTGGTGCAAAATCGTTTCGACAAAATCGTGATAAATAATGAAAACGATATATGGTGTATCAGCCGCGACCGTTTTTTTCTATTTCGCACCGGGACCCAGCATTTTGTAGACATACATTCTCTTTTGGAGAAAAAATACAACCGCACGATAATGGCTTACAAAATAGTTGTCCTTGGAAATGGGATTACGTGGCTGGTCGATGACGATGGGACTTTGTTCCGTATCGAAGACAAGAATATCGACAATACCGAGATTTTTGCGTCGACCCAGCCCGGACGCCGTAAAGTTTACGATATACGGGTCGATTCCCGGGGGAATGAGTGGTTACTTACCGACAGAGGGGTCATTATCGTAGGGGACGTTCCATTCAAAAGCAATTTATCGTATAAGAGCTGGATAGAACGATCGGGGACGATTTGGCTGGGAACGCCGAATGGTGTGGTCTCGGTTTATGGATTGGATACCGGCGAATTGTCGTTTGTCGAAGGTATGCCCCATGAGGTTTCCCATCTCAACCGCATGCAGCCGGTCAACGATTCAACCGTTTTGATGCAGACCAATGCCGGCGTGGTCTTTATCGATGTGCGTACCCGTAAACCTGAGTTGGTGAAATTACCCACCTCGGGACAACAGGACGTAACCTATTGTTATAACAACAACGATTCCCGGTGTTGCCTCGTGTCGAGGGATAAAAAGTTGTACAGCCTCGACATGAAGACACGTAAAGTCTCGCCCATAGAGGTTTCCGGTGAGCCGTTGAAATGGATCGCTTCCGATATTACGAGGCCTCTGTTTTTCAAGAATATGCGGGGCGAATTATTCTTCTTTTTGAGAGAAGGCGGATTGCACCGTGTCGATATGGATGCACTGACATTGCAGCCGTATAACGCCGGACGGTTTTTGTCTCCTTCGATACGGACGGTTTTTCAGGATAACCAACAAAATATATGGGTGAGTTGCAATGTCGGTTTGCACAAGCTGCAATTCGGCAACGGAGAGGTATATCCTCACCCCGGGTATATGAAAGATGAGATACGATGTCTCTATTCCGATTCCCGCGGTCGTATGTGGGTGTCGTCCCGGCTCGGCGATATAGAGATATGGGAAGGGGATAAGCGTCTCGGTTATTTGTCTCCCGACGGGCGAGTTGTAGAGCGGCGTGTATCGTTCGGTTCGGGTGTATATGCCATATACGAAGATCGTTCCCGCAATCTGTGGCTCGGTACGAGAGACGAGGGATTGTATCGCCTGAGTTACCGGTTGCCCCGGCAGTATGCCATAACCGGCCATTACAAGAGTGATACCCATAATATGTATAGTATAAGCGGTGATGCCGTATATTCTATTTTGCAGGATTTCAAGGGTCGGTTATGGGTCGGTTGTTATGACTCGGGATTGAATCTGGTGGAAGATCCCGATGCGGAGAATCCCTATTTCCTGCACGAAAATAACCGGTTGGGTTTCCACTCCAAAAACACACCGCAACAGGTACGGTGTCTGGCCGAGACCCGCGACAGTGTCATACTGGTAGGTACGACAAAAGGGTTCTATACGTTCGACGAAAATTTTTCTACGCCCGAGAGTATCGTTTTTTATTCCAGTATGCGGCAGAAAGACGACCAGAACAGTTTGGGCAGCAACGATATTATGGGAATAGAGGTAACCCGCAGCGGCGACATCTATTTGGCGGTGTTCGGCGGCGGGTTGAATAAGGTGCTGACCAAAAATTTACTTTCCGAAGAGATAAGTTTTCGTCCTTATATGAAGCGGGACGGGGCCTATTCCGACGTGGCGATCAACCTGGTCGAGGACGAGTCGGGTTATCTTTGGGTACAGACCGAGCGTATGCTGATGCGTTTCGATCCCCAAAAGGAGAATTTTGAAAATATCGGTTACGATATGTTGCCGCGGTATGCGACGTTGTCCGAGAATAAACCGCTTATCGATAAGGATGGGCGTCTGTTGGTGCCGACGAGTCTGGGCGTGTATGTCGTTTCGCCCGACAGACTCAACAATAGCCGCTATGTCCCGGCAATTGTTTTCGGCGACGGTATCGATTCTATGGTCTTGAAACCCGAAGAAAATACTCTGTCGGTACCTTTTGCCGCGGTAGACTTTTCGTCGAATCTTCCCGTGCGGTATGCTTATAAATTGCAAGGTGTCGATAAAGACTGGACATATACCCAAGAAAACCTTACGGCCAATTATGTGAATCTGCCTGCCGGAACATTTTATCTACGGGTAAAATCGACCAACCGCAACGGCTTGTGGGTCGATAACGAGCGAGTATTGCCGGTAACACGGGAGCCGTTGTTTGCCGAGACTCCATGGGCAAAAGCGCTCTATGTTTTATTGGCGCTTGTTTTGGTGACGGTTGTGGTATTTATTTATCTGCATATCTATAAGTTGCGCTATAAATTGAGCCTCGAACACCGCCTCACCGAGGCGAAGCTCCGCTTCTTCACCGATATTTCGCATGAATTGCGCACGCCCCTTACACTGATAGAAGGGCCTCTTTCCGAGGTGTTGGCCGACGAGAAGTTGCCCGAGGCCGACCGGGAGTATCTTACGGTGGTGCAGACCAATGCCCATCGTATGTTGAATCTCATCAATCAGATTCTCGATTTCCGTAAGATACAGAACGAAAAGATGCGGCTTCTTGTCGAGAAACTCAATGTGCGGGAATCTTTGGAAGCCATTATGGAGAATTTCGAGAATATAGCTCGTCAGCACAGAATCGATTTCCGCCTCGAAATGGGAGCCGATGATGTTTACGTGTGGGCCGACAGGGATAAATTCGAAAAAATATTTGTCAATATCATATCCAATGCCTTCAAGTATACGCCACCCGGAAAAACGATTACCGTGCGGGTAAAGAGCGACGACGAGAATGTGGTTGTCGCCGTGCAGGATCAGGGCGTGGGCATACAGCCGTCGAAAGTTGCCATGCTTTTCCAGCGATTCGATACGATTTTGCAGGATAATATCTATCAGCAATCGACCGGAATAGGTTTGTCTCTGGTAAAACAGCTGGTCGATTTGCACCATGCCCGTATCGATGTGCAAAGCGAGGAGGGGGTAGGCAGTACGTTCGAGGTCTCTTTTCCGGTAGGAAAAACGCATCTCGAAGACGACGAACGGGTCGAGTTCCTGATGAACGACGATATAGGAGTCGACGGTTCTCCCGACGACGCGGACAGTGATGCGGAAGAGAACGATGCCGACGATCGTTTCTCTGTTCTCGTCGTGGAAGACAATAACGATCTGCGATCTTTCCTGCAAAGTTGCCTTACCCGCAGTTATAAAGTATATACGGCGGTGAATGGAGAGGACGGCTGGCAACAGACGCTCGAATATATGCCCGACTTGGTGATTACCGACCTGATGATGCCTGTGCTCGACGGATTCGAACTTGCCGAGCGGATAAAGGCCGATCCCACGACCTGCCATATTCCCATTGTCGTGCTTACGGCAAAAAATACGCTCGATGACCGCATACGAGGAGCCAACAGCGGGATCGCCGAGTATATGGTGAAACCTTTCAGTACGCAGTTGTTGAAGGCTCGCGTGGCGATGATTCTGCAACAGCAGCAGATATTGCGGGAGAAATATATGGAGCGTATCGAGCAGAAATCGGCCGGAGAGGTAGGCATTCAGCCGTCCGAACTTTCTATCATGCCGGCCGATGAGCAGTTTATGCAGCAGTTGATGGCCTATATCGAGGCGAATATCGAAAATCCCGATTTGAGCATCGATGATTTGGCTCATGAGATGGCGTTGAGCCGGAGTGTTTTTTTCAGAAAGATAAAGGCTCTCGTCGGATATTCGCCGATCAATTTCCTACAAGTGATACGTATCAAGCGTGCCATACAGTTGATGCAGACAAGAAAATTTTCTATGGCGGAGATCGCTTATAAAGTCGGGTACACCGATCCGAAATATTTCAGTCGCAGTTTCAAGAAAATAACGGGAAAATCGCCCTCGGTCTATTTGAGGGAAAAATAATCGTAATTGTTTTAGGAAAGTCCGTTTTTCATGGGGAGAGGTGGCTGGGCCGGCAGAATTGTTTCTGGCGCTCGGGCGGCCTCTCCTGAATTTTTTTTTCGAAAAAACATTTTCGGAGCGGGAACGGAGGGTAAAATACAACACAACATGGGTCTTATGGTTTGTCGGTCGGGCATTGCCGGGAAATGGAAAATCAAAAAATATATACATTGTAGCAATATCAAAACTTTTTTATTATCTTTGTAATATCATTAAAGAATTTATCTATATCTATGCCAAGCAGTCTTGGAAATAGAAAAAAAAGCTATTTCAAGACTTTGTGAAGGGAAAATGCAGAAAAAGTACACCTATTTGAATAAAAAATCCTCTCGATTTTGATAGAGTATTGAGAAATTTGCTACGATAAAAAGAATACCATGAAAAAAGTTCTATTGTTTATTCTCTGCTTTTGTGCAACGATAACCGTATCGTGGGCCGAAGATCTGCCGGCTTTCCCCGGTGCCGAAGGTTTCGGCCGGTATGTAACGGGCGGTCGCGGCGGTGCCGTGTATCATGTTACCAATCTCAATGACAGCGGTGAGGGCTCGTTGCGATGGGCTATCGGACAGAAAGGTCCGCGTACCATTGTTTTCGATGTGTCGGGTACCATATTTTTGGAGTCATCTTTGAGTATTTCCAACGGCAATGTAACCATTGCGGGACAGACGGCTCCCGGCGACGGTATCTGTATTGCCGGTTATCCTTTTACCATCAATGCCAATAACGTTATTTTGCGTTTTTTGCGCTTCCGGTTGGGGAATGAAAATGTTGCATATCATGAAGGCGACGGCCTCGGTGGTATGGATCGTGCCAATATCATGGTCGATCACTGCTCCATCAGTTGGAGTATCGACGAGTGCTGCTCGGTATATGGTAATGAAAATATGACGGTGCAGTGGTGCATCATTTCCCAGAGCCTTCGCAATTCGGGACATAGTAAAGGTAATCACGGTTATGGCGGAAACTGGGGGGGCAAGGGCTCTTCCTATCACCACAACCTGCTATGTCATCACGAGAGCCGTACGCCGCGTCTCGGCCCGCGCCCCGGTACGCAGGAAGAGGAACTTCTCGATATGCGCAATAACGTGATTTACAATTGGGCCGGAAATGGTTGCTACGGTGGGGAAGGTATGGATGTAAATATCTACAACAACTATTACAAGCCCGGTCCTGCCACTCGTAAAAAGGGCGGTGCCGTGCAATATCGTATTGCTGCTATCGGAATCCGCACGCTCGATTACTGTACCGATGACAATGGAGAACCGAACGGCTGGTATCCGATGCTTCACCATTGGGGGAAATTCTATGTCGACGGGAATGTTATAGATGGAAATGAAGAGGTAACCCGAGATAATTGGACGAAGGGTATCTATGCACAGATCGATAAAAACGGAAACGACGGTACTTTTACCTCTGTTACCAAAGATACGATGCGTCTCGATGCTCCGCTCGATTTCTATGCGACGACGACCCATACGGCGCAGGTTGCCTATGAGAAAGTGCTGCGATATGCGGGTGCTTCCCTTTCCCGCGATGATATCGATTCTATCATGGTATATGATACCCGCAACAATAAAGCCTCGTTTACAGGTGATGGGGGAAATCTGCCGGGGATTATCAATTCGCAAGAAGATTGCGTTTACAACGGAACATCGGCATGGCCCGAGTTGAAGTCGGAAACCGCCCCTCTCGATAGCGACCGGGACGGTATGCCCGATGAGTGGGAACGGAAAAACGATCTCGACCCGAATGATCCCGAAGATCGGAATAAAACCAACGAAGAGGGGTATACCATGCTCGAAGTGTATATGAACAGTCTCGTGGCCGATATTATGGACGGTTGTACCTCCGATGGCGAATTGCTGGGAAAAATCAAAGATTCGGCCAACGACCCGGCTCCTGCCGTTTTCGAGTTTTCCCAGACATCATATTTAGATGGAGATTCGAAAACTTGGAATTTCTCCGATGGTTATAAGATAACGAACCCGAACGGTAAGGGTTATGGCGGTGGACGCGACAAAACGGTTAAATATTCAGCCGGCGTTCCTTTCACGGTAATTCTTCCCGAAGGAAAACGTGTAACGGCTGTAAAAGTCGAAGGGTACTCAAATAGCGATACAGGTTCGTCGTATTTGTCGCAGTTGGGGGATAAAAAGTACACGCAGTCCGACGGATATACATTTCAATCTCGTGTGCCGTCGATTGTGATGTCGACATATGATATTCCGTTGGAGGAACCATTGACCGGCTCTTTCGTCTTTTCGTTTGGCGGTAGTCAGCAATGTGCCATATTGACGCTCACGACCGAAAATATCAATACAGATGGGGTGGTCGATGTGAAAATAGAAGCCAAAGATCCCCATCGTCTTGTCGATGTCTATAATGTGGCGGGTGTTGTCGTGTTGAAACAGATTCGATATAGCGAAGCGTTTACTGTCCTGCCGCAGGGATTCTATATCATCGACGGTGAAAAGGTTATCATAAATTAGTTGAAATTTTCTATTCCGCCTAAAATTGGGGCGGAATAGAAAATTCTTTTCTTTGAGATGTAAACCTTTTGAAAAAATGAGAAAACATTATTTCTTTGATATATTTTTAAATATAACTATAAAAAACACATTAAAAGTAACCGAGAATCTATGAAAAACGCGATTAAAAAGTGCATTTTTGTTTGTAGTGTACTTTGTTCAGCAGTTTTCTGGTCTTCCTGTCAGGATAATCTCGAGTATTACGATACTCCGGATAATCTGAAAGGAAGTATCTATGAAACATTAGAGGATAGGGGGAATTATTCGATATTCCTCAAAGGGGTCGACTTGGGTGGTTATGCACCGATACTGAAAGGTAAAGGTGTGTGGACAGTCATGGCGCCCAATGACGAGGCGTTTGCCTCATACCTCAAGTCGGAATACGGAGTAAATTCGATCGAAGAATTGAGCGTAGATGAAATCAAAAAACTTATCGGATTTCACATCATGTATTATTCTTTCGATAAGAATAAGTTGATCAATTTCCGTCCCGAAGAAGGAGACGGTGCTACCGATGAGGAGTTGATGGTCAACGCCGGACTTTATTACAAGTTCCGCACGAAAAGTCAGGACGCTTTGACGCTGGAAGTCGTCAACGATACGACGGGTCAGGAAGGATATGTTTACCATTTGGAGCGTTTCCTCCCGGTGTTTTCTTATCGCATGTTCCAGACTAAACTTATCGATGCCAAGTATAATTATGAGTATTTTTACCCCTCCTCGCAATGGACGGGGGCTTCGGGCTTCAACGTATCGAATGCTTCGGTCGACGAGTACGCTGTTGTTACATCGTCGGGATACCTCTATCTCGTAAATCAGGTATTGCGTCCTCTGAACACGATATACGATGAAATGAAGAATGCAGGAAATTTCAAAACTTTCTTGTCTCTTTATGATGAGTATAACGACTATCAATTGGATGCCAATCTTACTCTCGAATACGGGAACGGTACCGACCTTTACCAGCACTATCACAAGACACCTATGGCCAGTATCGCCAGCGAGTGGCCTGTGTCGGATTATACGCAAATGTCTACGCTCTCATCGGTATCATATAGTATATTCGCTCCGAACGATAAGGCGTGGGACGATTTCTATATGGATTTCTGGGGGCTCGAAGGAACCGGGTATCCTTCCGACTCGGTATGTCTCGATTCGGTCTCGGTAGAATCTGTTCAGAAGATATTGCTTAATAGCGTTTATGCTTCTTCTATTGTTTTCCCCGAAGAAATCAAACGCGGCGATATAAAGAACTCCAATGGCAATATCATCGATTTCGATGTAGATGCAGTACCCGAAGAAAACCGTAAGATGTGTGTCAACGGTGCATTCTACGGTTGCGATGTGCTTACACCTCCGGCAGAATTCGGTTCGGTAACCGGCCCGGCCTACCAGTATAAACGGTATAGCAATTTTGCGAAAATGCTCGAAAAATCCGATTTGGTGTCGACGCTTTATTCTCCCGAGGTCGATTACATCATGTTGTACCCCTCGAATGCGCAGATGGCATATAACGGTATAACATGGGACGAATCGAAAGGTTCATTGGTTATGGGAACCGGTAGCTTGTCGAGTTCGGCTCAACAGAAATATGTATATGCTCACGTAGCATCGATCGACGGATCGACGACGACGCTTACCGAACTGCCCATGACGGGTAAACATGTGTTCCGTACGCTTTCTCCCGACTATCGTCTGTATTGGTACATGAAAGATGGAAAAATCACGAATAGTTTCTTGCACAATCAGTTGATATCTTATACCAGCAATTCGACAACCGAAGCCGACATCTATTGCGACGTCGAAGAGTTGAAGTTCCGGGGAGAAAGCTGGTCAAACGGTCATTGCTATGCTTATGACGTTTCTCGCTCACAGAAACTTTTTGAAGGAAGTCTCAGCAATTCGCTCTATGCAAAATTTGTCCCGATGATGTACGGTTTGCGCAATGACGAAACGACGATATTCAATGCCTATATACAATTGCTGATCAAGGCCGGTATGATCAATGAGGACTCCCAGGATATTCCTTATATGACCGAAAGCTGTCTGATGCTCGTACCTACAAATGAGGCTGTGAAGCAGGCTATCGTAGGTGGTAAGATCCCGGGAATAACGACAACGGCTTCGGCCGATGCTTCGACAGCCGATTTCTTTGCTGCCGTTACCGTTACCGATGAAGCTACTTTGCAGCGTTATTTAAAATCTTATTTCGTTCCGTTGAGTACGGCCGTCTTCTCTAACTACCCGTTCTTGGGTTGGGGAGAAGATACGCAATCGGCCGGAGGACTTATCACGCTCAATTCGACATATTCGATCGTCGACGGTGCCGAAGTAGAGGTGGTCATGCATCTCAATATTTTCGATGATGGTACGAAACTTAGCGCCCAAATGGTGGAAAGTGGTTTCGAATCTGGTTCGAGCGCGGGATATGTCGATTTCAACGGCAAAGTCGACTTTGTAGGTGATTATGATTATTTCCCCTTCGTCTTTGACGATGGTTGTGTACAATTTATAAATGGGGTATTATGAAAAACAGAATGGTAAGTATGAGTCCGATTAAATATAGCCTTTTGTTGCTGTGTTTGATGATAAGTTGTACGCTGTCGGCACAGACGAGTTCGGGTTTCATATCGGGTAAAGTATATGAAATATATCAGGGGAAACACGAGCCGTCGATAGGTGTGAATGTTTCTATTGAAAATAACCAGCGTCGTGTATTGACCGGCGTTACGACCGATGCCAACGGTGCATTCTCGTTACGTGTACCGGCCGATGCCGCTACGATCGTATTCTCTTTTATCGGTATGGAGACGCAACGTATTGCTTATACCGGCCAAAAGACGATGACGGTGGTTATGGAGGCTTCTTCTCAGGAATTGAGTGAAGTAAACGTTTCTGCCGAACGGGTCGAGACGACCGATATGGGTATCTCGGTGCGTGAACAGACGGCTGCCACGCAGAAAATCGATATGTCAAGCGTGGTAGAAACATTGCCGGTTTCTTCGGTCGAAGAGGCTTTGCAGGGACGTCTCGCCGGTGTGGATATTTTGTCGGGTGGCGACCCCGGTTCGAAAGGTTCTATTCGTATACGTGGTACGGCAACCCTTAATTCCAATGCCGATCCTCTTATCGTCATCAACGGTGTTCCTTACTCGACCGATATCGATGACTCTTTCGATTTCAATACGGCGAACAATGAAGATTTTGCCGATATGTTGAATCTCAACCCGTATGATATAGAAAGCATTGAGGTTTTGAAAGATGCAGCTTCTACGGCTATTTACGGAACAAAAGCGGCCAATGGCGTTTTGTTGATTACGACCAAGAAAGGTGCCAAAGGAAAAACCAACTTTACTTTCTCTTCGAAGTTTACGGTAAAGGTCGAACCCGAATCGATACCTATGCTCAACGGAGATGAATATGTCGCTTTTATGCAAGATGCTATTTGGAATACGGCCAATGCGCAAGGTTTGCAGAATTCTGCATCTTATCTCGAATTGCTTTTTGATACTCCCGAGATAGGTTATATGCCTAGTTGGCGCTATTTCGATGAGTATAATGCCAATACCGATTGGCTTTCGCAGATCACCAAAGATGCATGGATTTTCGATAACAGCTTCTCGATGTCGGGCGGTGGTGAAAAAGCAACGTATCGTTTCTCCCTTGCTTATATGAATGAAGGCGGTACCAGTATAGGTACGGGGCTGGATCGTATCACGGCCAACTATAATTTGACGTATCGTTTTTCCGATAAATTCAATATGTATGCCGAGTTCTCTTATACCGATACGCAGAAAGACGAACCCTACTTTGATAATGTCCGTTCGGAGGCTTTGCGCAAGATGCCGAATAAGAGCCCTTATTGGATCAATGATGCTACGGGTGAGCCTACCGACAACTATTTTATCCGCCAGAACAGCGAGGAGTTCCAAGGAGCATTTGATAAAGATAAAAATTATCATCCGTTGATTGTGGCAAATGAGAGTTACAATAAGACGACCCAGCGTGAAGAGAGGATTCTCTATCGAGCCAATTATCAGATTCTTCCGGGATTCAGTTGGACGGGTTGGGTGGCCATGAAGTTTAAAACGGTCAAAACTCGCCAGTTCCTGCCGCAAACAGCCGGAGATTTCTCGATCGATAATACCAATGCCAATTATAGCTACGACGGATATTCCAATAACTTGTCGTTACAGACCGAGAATAAATTTATCTTCCGGCGTCAGTTCGGTGTACACGGACTTACAGCTACAGGTTTGTGGCGTACCGACCAGTCTCGTAGTTCAGAATCGGCCGAGGCCGTTTATGGCGTGGCTGCTCCCGGAATGTCGGATCCTATTGCCGGAGGTGCCATTACCAAACTGGGATCGGGTACATCCGAGGCCCGTTCTATGGCGGCTGTCGGTATGGTCAACTATACATTGTT
>ENA-UONY01001594-UONY01001594.1-human-gut-metagenome-genome-assembly--contig:-CS9-NODE-1594-length-18459-cov-36.685286_pt1 | contig 18459 bp, 14 predicted proteins | sample MGYA00242465_ERZ724012 | MGnify/ENA metagenome assembly ERZ724012 | reverse complement strand
TGTGGGGCGTCATCAACCTGCTGGAAGGTTACGGCAACGACAACCCCGGTGCCAAAAGCCAGGGCATGAAGCAGCTTATGGCCGGCGCGGGTGTCGCTATCGTGGGCATGGTCCTTGTACCGCTGCTGTCCGGCCTGTTCACCGTCTGATCGTACCCCGCTGAAATCCTCGCCCCCTCCCGCGCACAGCGGGAGGGGCGGAAAGGAGGTTTGACACCGTATGGATTTCTTATTGGATGCTCTGACCAACTGGCTGAAAGAAATGCTGGTGGGCGGCATCATGGGAAACTTAACAGGGATGTTCGACAGCGTAAATCAGCAGGTCGCGGATATATCCGTACAGGTGGGCCAGACCCCGCAAGGGTGGAACGGCAGCATTTTCAGTATGATCCAGAACCTCTCCAACTCCATCATGGTGCCGATTGCTGGCGTGATCCTGGCCATCGTGATGACGCTGGAGCTGATCCAGATGATTACCGACCGCAACAACCTGCATGACGTGGACACCTGGATGATCTTCAAATGGGTGTTCAAATCCGCCGCCGCGATTTTGCTCGTCACCAACACCTGGAACCTCGTCATGGCCGTGTTCGACATGGCCCAAAGCGTGGTGGCCCAGGCGTCCGGCATCATCGGCTCGGACGCTTCCATCGACATCTCCGCTGTTATGACCGATATGGAGTCCCGGCTGATGGATATGGACCTGGGGCCGCTGTTCGGCCTGTGGTTCCAGTCACTCTTTATCGGCATCACTATGTGGGCGCTGTATATCTGCATTTTCATCGTGATTTATGGCCGTATGATCGAAATTTACCTGGTCACATCGGTGGCCCCCATCCCGATGGCCACCATGATGGGCAAGGAATGGGGCGGCATGGGCCAGAACTACCTGCGCAGCCTGCTGGCGCTGGGCTTCCAGGCGTTTTTGATTATCGTCTGCGTGGCGATCTACGCCGTACTGGTGCAGAACATCGCCACCGAGGAGGACATCATCATGGCGATCTGGAGCTGCGTGGGCTATACCGTGCTGCTGTGCTTCACACTGTTCAAAACCGGCAGCCTCGCGAAAGCAGTGTTTCAGGCGCACTGAGCCAGGAAGGAGGAAACGCAAAATGGCTTATGTACCCGTACCCAAAGACTTGACGAAAGTCAAAACCAAGGTCGCGTTCAATTTAACCAAGAGGCAGCTTGTCTGTTTCGGCTGCGGGGCGCTCATCGGCGTGCCGCTTTTCTTTTTGCTCCGGGGGCCTGCTGGCAACAGCGTAGCGGCCATGTGCATGATGCTCGTCATGCTGCCTTTCTTCATGCTGGCGATGTATGAAAAACACGGCCAGCCCCTGGAAAAGATCATCGGCAACATCCTCAAGGTGGCCGTCATCCGGCCCAAGCAGCGCCCCTACCGCACCAACAACTTCTATGCCGTGTTGGAGCGGCAGGCAAATCTCGACAAGGAGGTGTATGACATTGTTCGCGGCAAAGACAAAGCGGCAGGCTGAACCGGCAGAGCCGCAGACCAAACCCCGGCGTAAGCTGACCCGCGCCGAACGCAAACAGATCGAGGCAGCGATTGCCCGCGCCAACCGCACGGGCAAAAAGGAACAGTCCGCCCAGGACAGCATCCCCTATGAGCGGATGTGGCCGGACGGCATCTGCAAGGTGGCGGATGGCCGCTACACCAAGACCATCCAGTTCCAGGACATCAACTACCAGCTCAGCCAGAACGAGGACAAGACCGCCATCTTTGAAGGCTGGTGCGATTTCCTCAACTATTTTGACAGCTCCATCCGTTTCCAGCTGTCCTTTTTGAACCTGGCAGCGTCCCAGGAGACCTTCGCCAACAGCATCACCATCCCGGCTCAGGGAGATGACTTTGACCCCATCCGGGTGGAGTACACGCAGATGCTGCAAAACCAGCTGGCGCGGGGCAACAACGGCCTCATCAAGACCAAGTACCTGACCTTTTCCATCGAGGCCGACAGCATCCGCTCCGCCAAGCCCCGTCTGGAGCGTATCGAGACCGATGTGCTGAACAACTTCAAGCGGCTGGGCGTGGCCGCCGAGGTCCTGGACGGCAAAGCTCGGCTGGCCCAGCTCCACGCCATCTTCCACATGGACGAGCAGGCGCCCTTCCAGTTCGAGTGGGACTGGCTGGCTCCCAGCGGTCTTTCCACCAAGGACTTTATTGCGCCGTCCGGCTTTGAGTTCCGCACCGGCAAGCAGTTCCGCATGGGAAAGAAGTACGGGGCCGTCAGCTTCGTGCAGATTCTGGCCCCGGAACTGAATGACCGTATGCTGGCGGATTTTCTCGATATGGAAAGTTCCCTCATTGTGAATCTGCACATCCAGTCGGTGGATCAGGTGAAGGCCATCAAGACGGTGAAGCGGAAGATCACCGACCTGGACCGCAGCAAGATCGAGGAACAGAAAAAAGCCGTCCGCGCCGGGTATGACATGGACATCATCCCCTCCGACCTTGCCACCTACGGGGCCGAGGCCAAGAAGCTGTTGCAGGACCTGCAAAGCCGCAACGAGCGGATGTTCCTGGTGACGTTCCTGGTGCTGAACACGGCGGACAATCCCCGCCAGCTGGGCAACAACATCTTCCAGGCCAGCTCCATCGCGCAGAAGTACAACTGCCAGCTGACCCGGCTGGACTTCCAGCAGGAGGAAGGCTTGATGTCCTCTCTGCCGCTGGGGCTGAACCAGGTGGAAATTCAGCGGGGGCTGACTACCAGCTCCACCGCCATCTTCGTGCCGTTCACGACCCAGGAGCTTTTTCAGAACGGAAAAGAAGCCCTGTACTACGGCATCAACGCCCTGTCCAATAACCTCATCATGGTGGACCGCAAGCTGCTGAAAAACCCCAACGGCCTGATTTTGGGCACGCCGGGCAGCGGCAAATCGTTCAGCGCCAAGCGTGAGATCGCCAACTGCTTCCTGCTGACTTCGGATGATGTCATCATCTGTGACCCGGAGGCCGAGTACGCGCCGCTGGTGGAGCGCCTGCACGGGCAGGTCATCAAAATCTCGCCCACCTCCACCAACTATATCAACCCGATGGACCTGAACCTGGACTATTCGGACGATGAAAGTCCGCTGTCCCTGAAATCCGACTTTATCCTGTCGCTGTGCGAGCTGATCGTGGGCGGCAAGGACGGATTGCAGCCGGTGCAGAAAACCATCATTGACCGCTGTGTGCGGCTGGTGTATCAGGACTACCTCAACGATCCGCGCCCGGAGAATATGCCCATTCTGGAGGATCTGTACGACCTGCTGCGGGCGCAGGACGAGAAAGAGGCGCAGTACATCGCCACGGCGCTGGAAATCTACGTCACCGGCTCCCTCAACGTGTTCAACCACCGCAGCAACGTGGACATCAACAACCGCATTGTTTGCTATGACATCAAGGAGCTGGGCAAGCAGCTGAAAAAGATCGGGATGCTGGTGGTGCAGGATCAGGTGTGGAACCGCGTCACCATCAACCGGGCGGCCCGCAAGTCCACCCGCTACTACATCGACGAGATGCACCTGCTGCTCAAAGAGGAACAGACCGCCGCCTATACGGTGGAGATTTGGAAGCGGTTCCGAAAGTGGGGCGGCATTCCCACGGGCATCACGCAGAATGTCAAAGACCTTTTGAGCAGCCGCGAGGTGGAGAACATCTTTGAAAACTCCGACTTCGTGTATATGCTCAACCAGGCGGGCGGTGACCGGCAGATTTTGGCCCGGCAGCTGGGCATTTCCCCGCACCAGCTGTCCTATGTGACCCACTCCGGCGAGGGCGAGGGGCTGCTGTTCTACGGCTCCACCATCCTGCCCTTTGTGGACCACTTCCCCAAGAATACCGAATTGTATCGCATTATGACGACCAAACCCCAGGAAATGAAGGAGGCTGATGGACGATGAAACCCGAAATTTTGCATAACGACCACACGATGTTTTTTGACCGGGCGCTGGAAACCCAGCGCACCGCGCTCCTGACGGCGATGGCGGACGCCGTTTCCGAGTGCCGCACGGCGGCGGACCAGGCCGCTGAACTGACCGAGACCGGTGAGACCGGCCTGCTGCGGCTGGTGGAGATTTTGTGCGCCGCCTATGCGGAGCTGTCCGGCATGATGGCCTCCCTCATGCTGGGGGAATGGTTTGATTAAGGAACCGCGCCTGCGCTTTACGGAGGAAGAACGGGCGGACCCGGCGCTGGAAAAGCCCATCCGCAAGGCGGAAAAGGCCGCCGCCAAAGCGGACAAGGCGCAGGCAAAAATCCCGAAAAAGAAGGTCAAGCGGGCCGCGGTGGACCCCAAGACCGGCAAGGTTACGACCAAGCTGGTGCTGGAGGATATCAGAGTTTGCTGAATATAATGAATTCGTTATAAAAAAGGACAGGGACACACAAACAAAGGTGTGCCCCTGTCTTCAATTCTCACCCAACCGCCACTTCGACCTTTTTACCGCTGAAGGCCACGCCGTATTTATAAATCGTCCTGACCCCGGCGGACGTCAGCTCGGTTTCGTATTTCTTATCGTTGATCTGCTGCAAGGCCGTCTCGGACAGCTTTTTCAGCTGCTCGTCGCTGCAATTTTTCTCCGCTTTCAGCTCAATCAGGATGCCCGGAAGGCCCTTTTGCGTGGGCTTCAGCTGAATGTCATAGCGCCCGTCGCCGGATTCCCGGTTGGAGGTCACGAAAGCGCTGCCCAGCAGGGCGCACAGCCCCAGCATAAAGCCGTGGTAGAAGTTCTCCCCGGCAGTATCGAAGGAGCTGACCGACTGGGTCAGCAGCGTCTGAATCTGCGCTTTCAGCCGTGCGTTATCGCCGGAGAAGATGGCCTCTTGAACGGAAATCGCCGTGGACGGCGGGATCAGATTCTCCAGCCGCTGCAAGATCTCCTTGTTATACACCAGAGAAATCTCCCGGTTGGGCAGGGAGACCTCGCACATAAAATCACCGCTGAAGGAGGGCGTGGTTTTCAGTGCCTTCAGATAGCCGGTCACCAACAGGAAGCTGTAAATGGTGGAGGGATTGCTCTTGATCTGCGGATAGATCACGCCGGTGTCGATGAAGGTGGTGAAGGTCTCGCCGTTGACCAGGGAGGTCAGACGGTTATAAATCTCCTCATCTGCCTGGGCAAGCACTTCCCCAATAATATCGTTGCTGCCGGTGGAGACCCAGAAGGGCCTCGGCTCGCACTCGTTGCTGAAGTAGTTGACCACCGACCACGGGTTGAAAATCTCTGTCTTGCCGAAGCGGTAGCCGTCGTACCACTGGCAAATTTCGTCGTACTTATCGGCAGCGCCGTAATATTCCGCCATCTCCATCACCTCGTCGGCGGTGAAGCCGAAGTAGGCGCTGTATTTGTTGTCCAGCACGGAGTTGATGGACAGGTTATTCATCCCGCTGAAGATACTCTCCTTTGCCACCCGCAGAATGCCGGTGAGGAAGCCGAAGGACAGGTGCTGATTATCCTTGAACCCGCCGGAAAACAGGTTTCGCATAAACCGGATGACCTTGTCGTAATAGTCATTCTGATAGCCCTGCTGGATAGGGGTGTCATACTCGTCGATGATGATAATGGGCGCAACGGCATAGTGCTTGTGCAGCATAGCGGACAGGTCCAGCAGTGCTGAAGCCAACTCTACCTCGCTGACCTTGCCGTCTGCCAGTTTTTCATAGGTCTTTTTACTGTACTCGTCGCATTTTTCGCTGGTCAGCAGCTCCTTGTGCCGCCGGGTCTCCTTTGCAAAAATATCCCGGATGGCCGCAAAGGTCTCCTCCCAAGTATCAAACTTCACATCCTTGAAGGTTAGGAAGATCACAGGGTACTTGCCCTGATAATCCCGGTACTTCTGGCCGCAGGCCCAGATCTTCTTGTCCCGGAAATAGACGGAGGTATCCTTGTCGCTCTTTTCAAAATAAGTGCGCAGCATATCCATATTCAGCGTCTTGCCAAAGCGCCGGGGGCGGGTGAACAGCGTCACCATCGGACGCTCGTCGATGAAATCCTTGATCATCATCGTCTTGTCGATATAATAGTATTCCGACGAGGCAAGGCAGTAGTTGGACACACCGATGGGCAGGGGCAGCTTCGGCGCGCGCTCCGTCTTGCGAAAAGCGCCCGTCTTGAGCCGCTGATCCGCCGGCTTCTGCGTATCAGCGGGGATCAGCCAACGATTGCCCTGCTTTTTCGCACCGGCGATTCTCCCATTCTTGCAGAGCGTCGCAACTCTCCGCTCCGTTATATTCCAGCGCACTGCCGCCTCTCTTACCGAGATCATTTCAGCCATAGGGGATACCTCCACGCATAAAATCACAAGTACATTATACCCAAATAAAAGAACAATGTCAACAAAGTTCGGAACAATGCCGTTCAAAAACAGCATTGTTCTTTTCTGCACACAAAACAAGCGGGGGTCATCGACCCCCGCTTGCTCGTTACCCATATACAATTTCCTGCATCACGGCCTCATTTGCCCGATGTCGTATGCTGTTCATCTTCCGCACCCACGCCATCGGGTCATCGGCTTTCAAGGCCTCCGTCACGCCCTCGGTGTCTGCGTATTGTTCTACCAGCCGAAGAAAGAGTTCCTGCGCCTGCTCCTCGATGTCTGCGAGGTGCCCGACCAGCGTTCCGGCGGTCAGCAGGTTATAATACATCACCCGGTGGTGCTCCTTCAGATAGGCTCGCCGCCGCTGGCCGTAAATGCCGATGGGGCGTTCTTCTTCGGGCGGTAAGCAAACATTGGGTAGGCAATAGTCGCCCTGCCTTGTGTAAGTGCCGCCCAGCTGCTCAAATAGCGATTTCATATGTGATCCTCCCACTCAAAATTTTCCCGGCAGGTCTGCAATGCAAAATGCACCCGCCTTTCGGTTGCAGTCTACCAAAACCGAAAGGCAGGTGCGAGTGTGCGAATTTCAGAATCGCACATTATTTCTTCATCTTCCTGCTGAATTCATTCAGCGTCTGGATATGCCAGAGGCTTTTGGCTTTTTGCGCGGCCTGCACGCTGGCGCTGATCACGCCGTTCACCACGCTACGCATGTACACGCAGGGTCACACGGATGTTCAGAGCGGCCTGATCCTCTCGATCGTCATGGTGGTGCAGGTGTTCTTCTCCTCCTTCGGCAGGATCTTGACAGATACGGCCTGGCGCGGAGGCGTTATCTGTGGGAAAGGCCGCAGCTCTTACAGGACAAGCCATTTGCCCTGTTCCGCGGAGGCCAAAACGGCATCTACAGCCTGCTGGTTTTTCAGACCGTCTTCGACGGTGGCGGCCAAGCCGTCCCCTTTCTTCAAAAGGATGTCGGCAAAGCTCTGCATCTGGTCGCTGCGGCACCGGTCCGGAATTGGCAATCTGGAGAACACGCGTCCCTCAGCGTAAACGTCGCCAGTGCAGACCTCGATAACATCTTCTTCGCCCGGCTGCGCGTCCAACGAATATACGATGGCGCCCTCACTACCGTAGATTTCCATGCGTTGGTAGTTACCGCGCCCGTAGCCGAAGCGTGTAATCTGGAAGCTGACGGAGATGGCATCCTCCATATCAGCCATGTAGTTGCAGAAATCGTCGACGTCTACCGGGCCCATCCCGGTGCCGTCCAAATTCTGGCGCTCGTGGACGTACGTGCCTACATGGCCCACAAGACGCGTGTACTCCTTCCCGGTGACGAAGCGGACGAGATCCAACGCATGACAACCCAAATCGCCCAGCGCGCCCGAGCCCGTACGCGACTTTACAAACCGCCATACACGCGGCGTGTTGAAGCGCGGCAAGCCCCAGGCCTGAAAATACTGCATGTCAACGTGGTACACCCGTCCGATTTTTCCGCTTGCGATCAGCTCCCGCGCATAGCGAGCCGCCGCCTTGAACCGGTACGAAAAGCAAACCATGTTGGGCAATGCCTTGGCGCGCGTGGCCTGTGCAAGCTGCTTCGCCTGCGCCACCGTCATAGTGATCGGCTTTTCCAGATCGTACGGCTTGCCGGCCTCGATTGCTGCCATGGCAATCTCAAAATGCGCGTCGTTCGACGTGCAGATGTCCACTGCGTCCACATCCGGGCAGTGGATCAGGTCGTGGTAATCCGTAAACCGGCGCTCCGCGGGGATGCCGTATTTCTCGCCGACCGCATCCAGCTTTTCCCGGTCAATATCGCAGATGGCCACAAGCTCCAGATTCGGGCTCTTGCGTATGCCGGGCTCATGCACGCCGGACCAGATGCCGCCTACGCCGACGGAACCAATTCGAATGACTTGATTTTCCATATACAATTTCTCCTTTTAACGCGTCCTTATTTCGGTTGATGCAGCCCCTGTATGCTGTGCTCAAGTTTGCCGTGTACTTCCATAATGGCGGGCGGATTGCCGTAGGTGACGGGCGGAAAATCAATCGGCGTGGCCCATTTGACCGCATTCACGATGACCTGCTGGATCTCCGGCTGATAATAGATTGGGAACGCCTCATGACCCGGGCGGAAGTAGAACACCTTACCCTTGCCGCGGTGCCAGCAGCAGCCGCTGCGGAACACCTCGCCGCCCTCAAACCAGCTGATGAATACCTGCTCGTCCGGTTGCGGGATATCGAAGTGCTCGCCGTACATCTCCTCGTGCGGGATCATAATCTTCTCGTCCAGCCCCGCGACGATCGGGTGGCTCGGGTCGATGACCCAGAGGATTTCCTGCTCGCCGTCCTCGCGCCACTTCAGCCTGCCCGAGTTCGTGCCGCAGACCTTCTGGAAGATTTTCGACGCGTGGCCCGAGTGCAGCACGATCAGTCCCATACCGTCCAGCACGCGGCGGTACACGCGCTCGACGATCTCATCCGCTACCTTGTGGTGCGCCATGTGGCCCCACCAGATCAGCACGTCGGTGTTGTCCAGCACGTCCTGCGTCAGGCCGTGCTCCGGCTCTTCCAGCGTCGCTGTCTGCACCGTCATGCCCGCTTTCTGCAAAAAGTCGGCGATGCACCCGTGGATGCCCTTCGGATAGATAGACGCAATTTCCGGAAACTGCTTTTCGTGCAGGTACTCGTTCCATACTGTTACATGAATTGCCATTTTATTTTACTCCTCTCCAATGTCGATGTCAGTCGATCTTCTGCGCAGCGGTCACTCTGGGACGATGTCCGCTGCCTGCTTAAAAAACGGTCTGTCTGCCTCCCTTCCAAAAGAAAGCGGGTATTTGACCCGCTGCCGTGCGTGCCGCGGCTTTTCTTTCTTAATTTAGAATACTGAATTCACAACAGACAATCTATAATTTTCCGGTTAGAAAATTGTGATTTTTATGTCGGTTTACGGTTCGTTCGGCGATTTTATGCGGGACAGCTTGATGCGCACTTCCACAATAGCGCCGTAGTTGTCAGCCATGTTGGAAAGCTGGAAAGTCGCGTCGTTGCCGTAAATCAGCTTCAGGCGCTCTTTCTGGTTGGACAGCCCAATATGCCGCCGACCATCCCGGTAGATTTCCCGGTCGTGCAGGATGGCGTCCATGACCGCATCGCTGAATCCTTTTCCCGTATCGGAGACACAGCAGTAAAGCCAGGTCTCGTTGTCCATGACTTCTTTTGTCAGGAACAGGGAAACCTCCACAGGCCGCTCATAGATGGCGTTGTGCTGTATGGAGTTTTCGACCAGTGTCTGCAGCATCAGCTTGGGGATGAAGTAATCCCGAAGATCCTCGTCGACGTCTATAGTACAGGAAAAGGCATCGCCGTACCGCTTGTGCTGCAGCTGTATGTACAGCTTTACGTGGTTGATCTCCTCGGAGATTTTTCGTAGGTTGGCCGTCGGGCCGAACAGGTATCGGATATAGCCGGAAAGGTCTTCGAGCAGTTCCGTAATTTCCCAGTTGCTGTCCCGGTCGGCCAGACTGTGCACCAAGCTCAGGCAGTTGAGGAAGAAGTGAGGACGGACCTGTTCCTGCAGCAGCTCCAGCTCGATCTGTTTCTTGGTGATCTCCTGCTCGTACAAGGCGATGCGCATGTCCTTCAGGCGGTGTGAGAGCGTTTTGAACTGCCGGTTGATGGTTTCCAACTCCAAAATGTCATTTTCGTCCAGCCGATCGAATATCTCCTCCGTCCCAACGTTCTCCAGACCGGTCACGAATTTCGTGAAAGGGTGGAACAGCCACCTGTAGCAGAGCCGCACGACCAGAATGACCTCCAACCAAAGCAGGACCATTTCCATGTTGAACAGGCCGAGCTGGAAGTGGACGTTTTGAAGGATCTCTCCGTCCTCAATCTTTTGAATGTACGCGGTGCCGAGGCCTGCAAGCGGGTATGTGTATACCTCGGCGCCGTCGGCGACGGCTTGCTCGGCCTGTTTTCGGTAAGCCTGCGGCGCAATCACGCGGCCGTCGTTCCACCGCAGAAAGGAAATGACCGAGTAGCTTTTCGGCATATCGTTGATTTCCGCAAAAAGCTGATTCAGGTCGATCAGGCAGGCGAGCATGATCTCCTTCTGTCTGTACCACCCCAATATGTAGGTTTCCTCTCCACTTGTCAGTATTTCCCAGCATACCTGGGTGGACAGGCTGTCCTTCTGCTGACGCAGCCGCTGCTTCACCTGACCGGTAATGCCGAAATCGTCCGTCGATGCAAAAGAGAGGCCCGTAGAGAATGCAAGCAGGTCGGATGCCGGCCAGTAGAGGAAGGACTGCTTAAGCTCCGGATAGCGTGTCTTCAAGCTGCCAACGAGGTCGCTGGCCATAAACAGAACGTCGTAGTATCCACCGTCCCGGGGACTGATATTTTGAGGGATGTCGGGAAGGATATTCCGCAGATTATTGGCCAGCATGAGAAACTCCTGATTGATGGACTGGATTTTCCGGTTGATGTTCTTTACGTACAGGATGGCGGTTTCCTCTATATATTGATTTTCCACAGCACGCAGCGTCCGGCCCAGATACAGGTGGATGACGGAGAAAATCAGAAATAGCCCCAGGAACAGAACAGAGAAAAAGCGCAGCAGTACGCGCAGCTTCTTTTTCTTATATATCTTGACCACCTCCCAAAATCGGTAAAGTCTAAAGAAGAAAATACCGAAACCGGACTGCTGCAGAACAATACGGCAGTCCGGTTCAGCATTTCCCCTTATTATCCCTTCACAGAGCCCAGCATAATGCCGTTATTGAAATACTTCTGTACGAACGGATACAGCAACATGATGGGGAGAGAAGAGACCACAATGGAGGCGTACTTAATCAGCTCTGCCAGTTGTCGCGCCTCTACGGCAGCCGCGCCGATTTGCGTCATACCCATCATCTGGTTGTTAATCAGGATGTTGCGTAGCGCAATCTGGATGGGTTGGAATTCGGGGCTGCGTAGATAGATTAACGCGTTGAAATACCCGTTCCATTGTCCAACGGCCGACCACAGGGCGATCACGGCTAGAACGGCTTTGGAAAGCGGAAGCGCCACGATGAAGAAGTATCTGACCTGCCCGCAGCCGTCCAACTGTGCGGCCTCCCACAGTTCTTCCGGAATGGTGTTCTGAAAAAAGGTACGGCCCACGATAATGTAGTAGCTGGCGACCGAGAACGGCAGGATCATCACGAGAGGGTTGTCCACCAGATTGACTGCCTTCACAACCATATAGGTCGGAATCAGGCCGCCGGTGAAAAACATTGGGATGAGATACACGGCCATCAGCGCGCGCTTGCCGAAGAGTTGCTTTCTGGACAGAGCAAACGATGCGGGAATGTTGACGGCTAGGGTGATTGCTGTGCCGCCAATCACGTAGAGAATTGTGTTGCGATATCCGGTCCAGATGTCGTCAAATTCTGCCAGCTTTTCATAGGCCCGCAGGTTAAATCCATTCGGAATTAGGACAATCTCGCCGGAGGATACCAGAGCAGGGTCGCTGATCGATGCGATCAAGATGAAGTACATGGGGTAAATGGCAATCAGGATCATTAACCCGGTGATGATGTACACCACGGTGTCGAAGATAACGTCTCCTTTGCTACGGCGCACTTTATTGGATTTTCTGATGGTTGCTTGCATGATAGTTCTACCGCCTTTCCACTTTTTAGAACAGGGAGTCTTCCGATATCTTCGCCGATATGAAGTTGAACACCAGAAGAAGAATAAGGTTGATCACATTGTTAAACAGGCCGATGGCGGCGGACAGGCTGTACTGAGATTTCAGCAGGCCCATCTTGTAGACGTACGTAGCAATGATTTCGCTGGTTGCGTTGTTCAACGAGTTCTGCAGCAGGTAGACCTTCTCAAAACCGACGCTCATCACGCTGCCCATGCGCAAAATCAACATGATCATGATGGTGGGAAGAAGAGACGGAATATCGATGTGGAAAATCTTATGCCATTTGTTTGCGCCGTCGATGGTTGCCGCTTCATAGAGCGTGGGGTCTATGGACGACAGCGCGGCGATATACAGGATACTGTCCCACCCGATATGCTGCCATGCTTCGGTCCAGACGTAGATGTGCGGGAACGCGGAGGCGGAGCCCATCAGGTTCGGCATATCGATGCCGACAAAGCTCAGTAGCTTTGCGATGATACCGCTGGACGGAGAAAGAAACAGCATGATCATGCCACACATAACAACAGTGGAGATGAAGTGCGGCAGATAAGTCGTCACCTGAAAGAATTTCTTGTAGCGCGACGACGTAATCTGCGAACAGATCAGGGCGACGAGGATAGGCAGCGGAAACATCACCACAATGGAGTAAATGCTGATGACCAGCGTGTTCCGCAGGATAGGCCAGAACTGGTAAGAGTTGAAAAAGGTGGTGAAGTTTTTAAAGCCGACCCATTCGCTGCCGAAGATGCCCAAACCGGTCTTGTAATCCTTAAAGGCGATAGTTACGCCGTACATGGGAATGTACGTGAACACAATCAATAAGATCAACGAGGGCAAAATCAGCAGGTAAAGCGGCACGCTCCGCTTCAGCAGCAAAAACCTGCGGCTTTTTTTCTCTTTTGCGGATACAGCGAATCCATTCGCGTGCATAGTTTTCTCTCTCCTTTATGTTTAGATTCACCGGGATAGTTCTATCACGGCTTTCAGTGTGGCAGTGCATAAACCGGGCGCAGCCCGCAAGAGCGGTCAGCGATCCTTTCCGGGTTCTTTTCAGGTTCTTCCCAAGTGTCCTCCGTCCCGTGCAGATGGTACATTCTCCACTCGTTCGGGGTAAACCCGGTATAATCGTGAAACGTTTTGGAAAAGTAGGAGAAATTAGAGTAACCGACGCGCATGGCGACTTTTCCAATCTTGATGTCCGGGTACTCCAGAAGCTCCTTGGCTTTTTCCATCCGTTTCTGGGCGATGTATGCCGGCAGCGTCATCCCGACGGCGCGCATGAACTGCTTCGAAAGATAGTCTTCTGACATGAACACGAGCTTCGCCAGCATTTTTCTGGACAGATCTTCTTCCAGATTGTCAAGAATATATTGGCATACGGTAGTGATGGCGTCCGACTTGTGATCCCGGCTGCCTTCGACAATGCCGAGGATCTTGTGCATAAACCAGGCAGTCGCACACAGGCTGGAAACAGCAAAGGTTTCCATCTGGTCGTACTCCTCTGAGTCGATGATATCCTCCAGAGACATATCCCGGCTTTGCAGGTAATTGGACAGCATCAGCGTGCAGGTCCGCAAAAAAACCGTCAGTCGGTTCACCGTCCATCCTTCTTCCGCTTGGACCCGCACCATTTCTTCCCGAATGGACGCTTCTAGACTTGTGAGGGGACCGAAGCCAACCAACATTTTTTTCCACGTCTTTAAGGGGAAAGAGCGCCGCTGTGTCTTGTCTGCGGGCAGGTCGACTCCCTGCGCGATTCTCTGCATATCCGGAACGGTGTGCTTTTCCAGCTGGCAGAGCGCCTCCCACATGGACACTGCCTGCCCGACGGTGCCTTTTTCTCCGCAGTATGCGCAGACCTGAAGGCCGATCCGCGCCTCCACGGCGTCGAGAAACGCCGCCAGCGGCGCGCGAGGAAAGGGATCTTTCCCTGCGGCACGGCAGACCAGGATCCATCGGGTCTCACTCAGGCGAACGACGGTTTGCAGGGCGTTCTGGTCGGCCAGATCCAAAATGGCCTGCCGGACCAGCGGCCTGCCATAGTGCGAAGGGACGGGCTGACCGGGCACGGGGACAAAGCGCAGTAGGAGAATCGCGAGACTGGAATTTTCGGTCAAGCCATGCTTTTGCGCTTGACGAGTGAAATCCGCCTGTTTGACGGCACCGTCAAACAGGGCGGCCCACAGGGTTTCCAGCGGTTCCTCCTGCCAGCCGCGCCGTGCATCCAGAAGCCCAACAACCCGGGAAATCGTCTCTTCCAACTCCTTGGCCTTGATGGGCTTTAACAGGTAGTCACAGACGTCGAACCGCAACGCACTCTGGGCATAGGAAAATTCCGCGTAGCTCGAAAGGACAATGCATTCCATCGACGCGTGGTTTTCCCGAATCCACTTGAGCAGCTGAAGACCGTTGCCACCCGGCATTTCGATGTCGCAAAGAACGATGTCTGCCTTCGTCTTCGAGAGAAACGCGATGGCTTCCCTAACGGAAAACGCCGTGTATACTTCGGTGATCCGCAGCCGGTTCCACTGCAGGGCCGACTTGAGCTCCTCTACAAAGGTCCGGTCATCATCTACAATCAGGATGGAATATGCCATAGCTTTCTCTGCCTCCTAACGGGTCGGGGTATCGGTTCTGCAGGCGCTTTTCACCGTTTTACCGTGAAAGGCCCGGTAAATTTCCGAAGAAGAGATAACCCGGCGCCGCCGTGATCACCTCTTCCTTCGGTTTCGATCAGCCCATCATTTCCACATAGGCGTCATAGGCGCCCTGATCAATCTCAATCAGTCTCTGCAGGCCCATAGCGTCCAGCTGCTGCAGATAATCGTCCCATTCTTCTTCAACGCCGCCTTCGGTAATCCAGTGTGCCCACTGGGCTTCCACGTAACTATTAATGTCTACGTTCAAGGCGGTTCTCTCGTTGATTTCGTCATCGGTGAACTTAATCGTACCCGGCCAAGCGTGCAGCAGATTCGGGTTGTCGGCGTACTGCGCGTTGAGCGCGTCTTCGGCCAGCTTGAGCCCGTCGCCCTGATCGGTAGGCAGCGTGACCTTTTCTTCAAATTCCTTGCGCATGTACTTGGGACCGAAATCGCGGGGAGAGTACCACCAGGCGGAAGTATCCAACGTGTTGTCCTTCGGCGTCAGAAGCTCATAGGTGCCATCGCCGTTATCCTTGATCTGACCGGTGGATATGGAGCCGTAGAAGGTCTGGAGCGAAACCAGATCGTCGTAGAACAGGTCGGCCCACCTAAGCACCTTTTCGGGATTCGGGCAGTTAATGTTGAGGATCAGCTCCTTATCGCTGTACTCTGTGCTCGCGATGCTCTGAGCGTTCTTCGTGCCCCATGGGCTTTCCAGCGTGGGCATCTGCACAAACTGCTTGGTATTGGGGCCAGCCCAGGAGTCTGCCGTCCAGCCGGAGAAGATGCCGATCTGAGAGCCGCCTTCCTTTTGTAACTTGGCAGTGTACATAGATCCTTCTTGGGTGAAGTATTCCTCGTCCATCACGCCGAGCTTCCAGAGCTCGCGTAAATACTTGACTGCTTCTTTGTAATGATCTTGCGTGGGAACAAAGACGACCTTGTTGTTGGCGTCCAGCGACATGTGCTCGTCACCGCGCTCGATCAGGTCGAATGAATCCAGAAGCACGCTACCGTATCCGGGCTTGTAACCGCTGATCGGGATCTCATTGTTCGGGTCGCCGTCGCCGTCCGCGTCCTGCTCCTTGAAGGCGATCAGCACTTCCTTCAGCTCGTCGTAATTCGTGGGCATCTCCAGATTCAGATTGTCCAGCCATTCCTTGTTGATGTAGTTCTGGCTGTTCAGCTTCGGCCGGAAGGGGATCTTCTTCGGCAGGCTGTAGATCTGCTCGTTTCGGTCGGTGCAGGCCATGCGCATAGTGGGATCTTCTTCAAAGATTTTCATCAGGTTGGGCATGGTTTCCTCGTTGATCAGGTCGGTGAGCTCCAGAAGCTTTTCCTTGTTCTGCACGATGTCGGAATCGCCGAGGCCGCAGGAGCCGAAGAAAGCGTCGGGCAGGTCGTCACTGGCAAACAGCAGTGCCTTCTGCTCACCGAAATCATTGGAGTAGTAGATTTGCCACTCGATGTCAATGTCGGCTTCCTTAGCCAGATCCCCCATGACACCGTCGGTCAAAAAGTCCGTGGGCCAGGTGTCGTTCCAGCGTACAGTTGCGATTTTGTACGTATAGCCTTCCGCCGCGCTTACGGTTGCGTTCTGTTCCGCCCCCGGGGATGCCGACGTAGAGTCCTGACCTGGGGTGCCGCATCCGGCAAGCATGGAAAGACTCAGACCGGCTGCCATGAGCAGAGCAGCAGTTCTTTTGAGTTTGTTCATGATTTACTCCTCCTTGTTTTTTCGCCATGTCTCCTTGGCGTTTTACAATATTCTACCGTCTTTGTTCCAATAAGTCTGTCAAATTTGCGATAAAAAATTGTCAAAAAAAGCTTTTTTTATAACTTTTTCCCACACGAATTCGTTGGATCGCCGGTAAGTCCGGATGGGCGGCAAAGAAGGAAGCCGCCGTATCTGTGGAAAACGCAAAACCGAAAAGGCAACAAATATAGCGCTGTTTTTTTATAGATATCCGGGCGGTTGCGCCACTATAATGGGTTCAATCACCGGGCGAAAGGCACCCGGAAACAAAACGGATGGAGGTAATTAGAAATATGAATCAGCACAGATTCGGAGTAAACGCAGTCTATCTCGGTGCCAAGGCGGCACGGACACCGGACGAGCGACCCGGCCCGGCGGGGTGGAGCGATGCGCTCCTGCTCGATGAGTTCTACCGAGCCAACGGGAACCCAGGATTGGTTACGCCGACCAAAGCGCAGGCTGCATGGGATGACACCTTTCTCTACGTGTTGTTTCTCAACTGGGAATCTGCGGAGAACGCGGACCAAGTGCGTCGGGACATCGACGAGCTTGTGGTGTCTTCCGGCACTTTGGGCCATCGGGACTTCGCGGTATTTTCGGTCGGACGCAATGGAGAAGCGCATGGGGTTCTGGAAAGTGGCATGACGTACATCGGCGGCGATGAGGCGTTTGGTGGAAGCCAACCCAACCTGCCGTTTCGTCACGTCGGCAACCAAGCGGACATCCGGACAATCGACCCGCAGTCGTATACGGTCGTGGTAGACCACCAGGCGGGCTTCTGGAGCGCGGCGTATAAGATTCCGTGGACGCTGGTGGGGGGATTTCCGAAAGGCGACTGCTTTGCGTTTCAGGTGTACCGTAAAAAGCAGGCAACCGGAGAGATCCTGTGCCCAACGCCGCTGGACCTGTATATCAACCTACCTTATTGGTTCGAGTACGATCCTTCCACGTTTATGGAAGCGTATCTGGGCGGCGACGCCGGTCCGGTATACGGAACCGAGCTCTACGCGGTGCTGCCCAGCGCTCGAAGACGCTGGACGCGCTATACGGAGATTTCCGGCGTGCAACCGGGCGAGCTAAAGCAACTCTGGACGGAGTTGACGGCTCTGCCGGAAACGACGGAGGAAAATGTGGCGGCACATGTGGCGCTTGCCCAGCGCCTGCAGGATGTGCTCTATCAGGAGGCTGTGGATTTCTTCTGGGATGAGGCCGGAAGCCGCCCTGTGGGTCACATGGAGCCGTGGAATGAGCGCCATGTGTTCAACGAGCTGCTGGCGGCCGGTGAGGCTGGAAAAGCCTATGCCCGCCTGAACCGGTTCCTGCGCTGGCTCGCCCGCTATATTCAGTGGTACTACACCGATGGGACCTTGGGCGACCAGTCTGCCGATTGGACACCGTATGAACAGCTTCGGCAGGTTACAACGGAAAACAGTAAGATTGTTTTGGATTTTGGAAACGCGGTGCCCACGCTGGAGCTTATCTTTGCCGAAGCGGGATTCCGCCTGAAAAGCAAGCCGGACGGCGGTCTTTTTTCTGCGGTACCGGATACGTTTACCGTCTCGGAGGACGGCGCCGTACTGCGTGCGGCGGCGGGAAACCGAAATGTCGTGATTACGCGCGGTGCGGACTGGAACGTCGTGCTGTCTGTCAGGGACCGGCAGGTTTTCTTCATGGACAAAGAGACGCTTTCCTGCGTGCATGTTTGCGGGAAGGACGGTTTCCGCCTGCAGATGCCTTTGCTTCAGGAGGAATCCGTCATCGGGTTCGGCGAACGCTTCAACGGCGTCGACCAGCGCGGGCATATCGTTGCCATGTACCAGCGGGACGCCTACCTTTCGGTGATCGCTGGACTGGCCAATGAGAGCTATAAGAATATTCCGCTTGTCCATTTCAGCTCTGGCTATACGCTGTACATCAACAGCACGTACAGAATGCGTGCGGATGTCGGTGTGCAGGTGCAGGACCGTTTTTCCATTACTGTACAGGATCCCCATGTGGATCTGTATTTCTGGGGCGATACGCCGGTGGAA
>ENA-UONY01001591-UONY01001591.1-human-gut-metagenome-genome-assembly--contig:-CS9-NODE-1591-length-18468-cov-5.679466_pt1 | contig 18468 bp, 6 predicted proteins | sample MGYA00242465_ERZ724012 | MGnify/ENA metagenome assembly ERZ724012 | reverse complement strand
AATGTTTAATATGATTAAGTTTTATAATCAAAAATCAAATAATTATCAATTTTCCTTATGCGAAATAAGGAGGCAACTTTTACAAATGCTTGCAACCGGCGATTATTACGTTTGCTTTTGCGACGGAAAAATGTTTGAAGCGCGCAAAAAATCTAACGACTTTGTTATTCTGACAAACCTGAAAAGCGGTGTCTTTGCCGAAATCCCAGTCGATTCGTTAGTGCGCGGTATTCAGCTTGGGCTGTTTTCATTAAAACAAAAATAAACCGCCAAAAAGGCGGTTTATTTTTATTACAAGTCGTAATTCTTACTCGTTGATAACGGTGATAAATCTTGCGGGCTTGTCGCCCATTGCCATCTGCGCGTGCGGAAGCGACGGATCGAAATACAAACTGTCGCCCTTATGCAGGTAAAACTCCTCGTCGCCGACAACCACTCTCAAAAGCCCTTCGAGAACGTAATTGAATTCCTGCCCGGCGTGACACACGAGCTCGGGCTTGTCTGTGGGGGAAATATCGACAAGCATAGGTTTCATCTGCTTGTTCTGAAAATCGGCGGCAAGCGACGTGAAAGAATACCCGGGGTACCTTTCGACGCGTTCGCCCTTATTTTCGTAAACTGCCGCGGCGTACTTTTTCGTGGGTTGTTTCCCCGTGAAGATAAAGGACGGCTCGATATCGACGATCGACGCGAATTTGTAAACAAGCCATATCGGTGCTTCGTCCTCGCCGTTTTCAAACGCGATATATTCGTTTTCGGTCACGCCGAGTTTTTCCGCCATTTCCGCCGTGGAAATATCGGAAAACGTCCTGAGTTCATACAGCCTGTCTTTGATATCTTTTGATTCAGCCATTATTTTTTTGCCGCTTCGTTAAGGCGCGCGATGAGTTCGTTTACGTCGACGTTGTGGACTTCTGCCGCCTCGCCGACCGTTTCGCCGTGAGCGATTGCACAGCCCAGGCAATGCATACCAACGCTTGTGAGAACGTTTGCAACGGCTTCGATATTAACGTCGCCTTCGATGATGTCGCCAATTAAAGTATCGGGAGTAATAATCATTATATTCACCTCGTTAAAAAATTTTCAGATTATGCCGGCGCTTTTCAAACCGAAATACGCGCCGACGATGACGGCGGCGATAATAACCACCGTGAGCGCAACCTTCCAGACGGAAATCGGCGTTTTGCCGCCCGCTCTTCCCGTCCTTCCGTTTACGAAATAGTTGTAAATCTTATCGCGGTATTTGAAACCGCTGCACCACAAAGGCACAAGGATATACTTGAAAGTGCTGTCGTTGAAACTTGTGTCGATGTGGAAATAATCGACCACGTCGTAATGATACTGCGACAAAATCGCGCTTTTGATACGGGCGTTCATTTTTTCTTTTGCCGCGCCGTAAGCGTCGTTGATGCTCGTGTCGTATCTTTCGGACGAATGTCCCGCGATATATTCCGACGTGTACTCGACCGCATTATCGGTATCGAACCCGCCGACCTTTTCAAATTCCTTTTGCGAAAGTTTCGGGCTGACCTCGATAAGAATGTCGTTGAAGAATTGCGAATACGTGCCGCTGACGACGAAGTATCTCGTGCGGGTTTCGGTACGGCGGTCTTTGCCGCTGCCGACGGTCACGGTATAATATTCGCCAAGGCGCCCGTTGTAAGTGCTGAAAGTATCGCTGTCAAAGCTGAACGTCGGCGAATATACGCTGTTCAGATTTTCGGGCTTGAAACTCTTTTTCAGCTTAATCGGCGCATAAAGTTTCTTTTTTATCCATTTAAGTGCGTTTTGTGACGCTACGTCGCGCGTAATCCTGAACGGAAGAATCGCGTCGGGAGCAAGTCCCGGGATATCGTCAACCTTTAAGACGTTGGTCGCGCCGCAGAACGGACATTTTGCCGACGTATCGAAAACGCCGTGCATTTCGCACTTTGCGTGGCAGTTCGGGCATTGATAAGTAATGACTCCGTCTTCGTGGCGAAGTTTGCTTTCGTCAAAGCCGTCGACGTTGTGTTCGTTCTCGAAAACGTTGGCTTTCGCCTCGACGGTGTTATCGCAGTACGGGCATCTGAGTTTGCCCGACGCGATATCGAAGTACATATCCGCGCCGCAAGTTTTGCACTTTACGACGTCGGTCGAATCAACTTTTTTGTCAGCCTTTTTGCCTTGCATCGTGTGTCAACCAGTTAAGTTTTTTGCCGCATTCCGGGCAGAATTTTGCGTTTGCGCCGATTTTTGCGCCGCATTCGGGGCAGAATCTGCTTTCCGCCATTTTGTTGCCGCATTCGGGGCAGAATTTGCTGCCTGCTTTCACGTCCGCGCCGCATTTGGTGCATTTTACGGTGTTGGCTTTTGCTTCCGCGGGAGCGTCTTTTGCGCCCTTCAACGCTTCGCTGAAAACGCCTGCCATCGAAAGTCCCGCGCCGAGACCGATGCCTGCGCCTGCAAGCGAGCCGCCCGCACCCTGATTGTTTGCCGCTTCACGCATAGCGTGCGCCGCCTGATACTGGGTGAACGTGCCCATCTTGTCGCCCAGAACGCCCATCGACGTACGGGTATCCAAAGTCTTTTCGACTTCTTCGGGAAGCGAAAGATTTTCGATATAGAAATCAATAAGTTTGAAGCCGTATTCGGTGAATTTGTCGGCAAGTCTATCTTTCGTGGAGCCGGACAGTTCGTCGTACTGCGTTGCAAGATCCAGCGCGGCAATGCCCGATTCGGCGATGACGTCGGTGACCGTCGACAAAATCATTTTCCTTAATTGGTCGGCGATGTTTTCGGTCAGGAATTGCTGGTTCGTGCCGGAAAGTTCGCGCATGAGTTTGACCGCGTCTTCAACCTTATAGCTGTAAATGCCGTAGCCTCTCAGACGGATAACGCCAAAGTCTTTATCTCTCATCATAATGGGATTGGAAGTGCCCCATTTCTGATTTGTGAATTGTTTGGTATTCACGAAATAGACTTCGCCGGTATACGGGGTTTCAAAGGCGTATTTCCAGCTGTACAACGCCGTAAGAACGGGCAGGTTTTCGGTGTCGAGTTTATATCTGCCGGGCGTGAAAACGTCGGCGATTTTGCCTTCCACGACGAAGATGCAAACCTGCGATTCTCTGACGGTCAGTTGTGAGCCGCGCATAATCGCGTATCTGTCGGGGACGTCAAAACGATACAAAATGGTATTTTGAGTATCGTCTGTCCATTCGATAACCTTCAAGAGTTGTCTTTTTATAAAATTGAATGCCATAATAAGACTCCTTATTTTCGTTTTAATATATTATATCACAACGTTTCAGACTTTTCAATAATTTTCTATGCAATAAGCAACAATACCGGCAGCGTTATCGCGACAAGCAGACTCCCGACAACGACGATATTCGCGGCGGTTTTCGGGGACGTATTTGAAAGCTCGGCAAAGTTTAAGGTGATTGCCGCGGGCGGCATGCACGACAGAATATACGTTGAGATTTTCAACGTTTCGTCGACAGGCAGCGCGTACATTATCCCGAACGTTATAAGCGGCAACGCGATAAGTTTCAGCAAAATCGCGACGACTTGCCTGTAATCCATTAAATCCCTGAACCTCACGAAAGCCAGCCGCATGCCAAGCACGGTCATTGCCGTGGGCGTGGACATTTTTGAGAAGAACTCCACAAAGTTCATGACGGGCTTCGGGAACGACGTGTTTGTGAAAAACAGCGGTAACGCAATCAAAAGACACAACGTCGTCGGATTTATCAGGAAGTTTTTGACGGAAACGTGTTTTCTGTCGCCGCTCATCATAAACATACCGAGAGTCCAGCCGATAAGGTTCATCATGACGCTCATAACCGCGCTGTAAACGATGGCTTCGGGATGGTCGGGAAGCAACGCCTGCAATATGGGAACGCCGAAAAATCCGACGTTTCCGAACGCCGCCGCAACGGTCGCCACGCGCGACGCCCCGTCGATTTTATAAGTTTTTATGTTGATAAGGAAGCCGATGCCCATTATCAGCACCTGCATAAACGTCGTAACAAGCAAAAGTATGCCGATGTTTATCAGGATTTCCCTGTTGCACTCCGCCTGCTGGAAACTGTATATCGACAACGCGGGGCTGCACACGTACAAAAGGAACACCGCAAAACCTTTGATGTGTTCTTCTTTCAGCACGTTTGCCTTTGTCAGGAAAAAACCGGGCAGGCACAGCGCGACGAGCATAAGCGCGTTTAATCCCGTGATTTCAAAATTCATAGCCTTATTCTATCACAATCGTAAGAAATATTAAAGCGTTTCGGACATAAAATCAGCTCCCTTTCGGGAGCCGGTTTTAATTTTGATTTATTCAGTTTTTGCTGAACACTCTGATTTCGAACGTTACGCCGTTCTGGACGAATGTTTCGTCTTCAACGAACTTGTACGCGCCGTCCGTCGCTTCGACGAAGTTGCCGTTGACAAGGTTGAATCTTTGTCCGTCGTACGTTTCGCCCGCCGCGATAAGCTCGTGTCTACCCTTCTTGAACACGCTTGCCGTGCCGTAAGTTATGCCGAGATGATCTTTCGCATTTTTAATCTTCTCGATTTCGCTGTCGGTCAGGCGGATAAGGTCTTTTGCAAGCCCTTGTTTTTCGGTGCCGTCCTTGTAGTAGACGGTGACTTCCGCGGTCGATTCAAGATAATCTTTGTTAATCTCTTGGTCGTTATCGATAAGCAACACGACCTTGGTTGCGACCTTGGGCGTTACGACGACTTTGATGTCAAAGATTTGTTCGTACGCGCCGTTTACGTCGTACAACGCTTTCACGGTGATATTACGTTCCGTCTTGACGCCGAGTTCCGGCACGACGAACATCGTGAACGGAGTCTGCGCGGTGTCGATTGCCGCGAACGTGTCGGTATAGAACTTGAAGTTGTCGACGTGGAACTGTTGCGTCTCGGAAGTAATCCTTGAATGTTTTACTTTGACGTAAAGTTCTTCCGCGTCGAAGATATTGATCGCATACCTGTTGTCTGCGGGTTTGCCGTCTTCGTACTTGTCGTAAACGTAGCCGGTAACTTTGCCTTCGACGTATCTTGCGGTGTTGTCCGCCGCAGCCTTTGACGCGTCAACGTACTTGCCTTCAACAAGCGCATATTGCTTCTTGTCTTTGTGCAAAGTCTCGTCGTACGGGATGAACGCGTCTCTTGTTTCGAGGACGTAGTCACCCGTCGCGCTTAATACGAACGCGTCTTCGTACTGGTTGAATTTAAGGTCGCCGCCCGCAAGCGCGCTGAGCGATTCTTGCGTGATACCGACGTCGAGTCTGATTTTTTGCTTACTGTTCACGACTTCCGTCTTTTCGACCAGACCTGTCGTACGTTTGATTTCGTACTTATTGATGACCGCAACGATTCTTCCGCTTGCGCCGTTTTGCGGTTTTCTCATATCGTACTTGAAGTCGTCGTAGTTCCACTCGATCACGTCGACGGTTGTCGTCTTACCCGTGCCGAGTTTTACGGTGATTTCTTTAAGTCCGGTGTAACCCGTATCGGTTACCGTGAGAGCGTACTTGCCGTTATCCGTATTCGTGCCGCTTCCGCCGAAGAGTCCGCCAAGGCTGTCAAGCAAGCCTGCCGCCGTGCTTTCCGCAGCGACGTAGGTGTAATTGCCGCTTTGGAGCACTTTGCCGTTGAACGACCTTGTGAACGTTCCGTTGCCGCCAAGCGTATGCTTGTTCCATTCCGCAAGTGCGGTTTCATCCGTAGGCGCGGTGCCCGGGGTGAACTCGTACGTGCTGCCGTCAAATCCGACGTATGAGAACTTGTCGCCGTTCTTCGTGAATGTTTCGCTTGCCTTAATGGACGGGAGTCCGAGGTTGCCGACGATATCGAAGTTTGCGGGCGTGAAGTCAAATGCCGTGCCGCCGTTCAGAATTCCGAATTTGTCGTCGTTCGGCAAGCTTCCCGAAACGATATCGACGTTGTTGTACTTGACCTTTATGCTCTTCTGGATACGAGAGCTGTAACCGACCTGATACCAGAACAGTTTTTCAACCGTTGCACCTTCTTCGACGGTGTCTTCGTCAATCCAGTTGAACTTGCCGTCGACGGTGTAATCGGTGCCGTTGATATTGACGGTGCCGGGCTTATCCTTGTCGTAATCTCTGGACAGAACTTGCAATTCGCCGTCCCTTCTCATGATTACGATAATTCTGGGCAAGCCTGCCGAAATATTGTCTGTACCTGTCGGATCTTTGGTCGGATCAACCGTAATCTTGTTGGTTTCGACAAACGTCGTGCCGTCCGCCTTGAAGTAACCGAACAGACGCAGGAAGCCCGTGCTGTTGCTTACTTTGACTTTGACTTTCTGCACTTTGTAGTTAAGCGCATAGCCCCAGATTTCGCTTTCTTCGCCCGGAATGAGTTTTGCAGTCGACGTATCCCAAACGATGGGCGTTCCGCCGAGTTCTGCGTAAGAGTCGTTCACGCCTTTTTCGGATTTCGAATCGTATTCCGAAATACCATAGAAGTCTGCCGCGACTCTGTCAAGGAGACCTGCGGATTTCAATGCCGCCGTCGTGAGTTCGACAGGATCGAACGGGTTCGCGACGTTTATGGTCTTTCCGGAGTCTTCGTTGGGCCTCGTGCTGTTGGTGTTGTAGTCTCTTACCGCCGATACCGAGCGCAACGTCACGTTGCTGTCAAGGTTGATGACGATTTCCGCAGTGTCGTCGTTGTTGCCAACCGCCGTTATCGTGGTGCCGTCGTTTGTGGTGCGCTCCTTGTTAATCATCAGTGCGATTTGTTTAAGAACGCCCTTTCCGCTTGCAAGACGGTTCTTGTCGATTACGATTTCGACGTAACTCGGTCTTCCGTTTTCGGCTTCGTCAAGTTTCGGAAGCGGCAGTAATCTGCCAAGGATTTCTCTCAGAACGTCGCCGAACGATCCGCCGGGTTTAAGCATATTTTTGAGAATGCCTGCCATTTCGCCGATCATATTCGACGCAAACGTTTGCAGATAGAACACGCATTTTCCGTGAGCGTTCACGCTCTTCACAACCGTGCCGTCTTTCAGCGTTACGTCCTGACCTTCGGTGTAAACCATCTGATACAACGCTTCTTCGCTGAACAATTCCGCGGCGGGAGCGTTCGTGTCGTACATACCGTAAAGCAGGTAGTAAAGATTTGCAAGAATGTTGTTAAGTCCTTTTCCGTTAAGGTCGACGCGGATTGTCGTGATCGCTCTGTCGCCGACAGGATTTCCTGCGACCGACTGGTTGTTCCACCAGTTGACCTGAACGCCTTTGACAAATCCGGATACCGTGTCTTTCAGACTCTTTTCGGTGGTTGCGCCGTCGCTTGCCATGGCGTTTGTTGCCGATGCCGCGCCGAGTCCGCCAAGGAGCCCCAGAATGTCAAGGTCCGCAACCTTCATCTTTCTCAATGCGCCGATCGGCAGCGTGACGTCAAGCGTCTTCGTTATATCGATGTACAACTGATTGTTGAACAGCCATGCGCCGATTAAACGTCCCTTGTCGTTGTCAATCCTTGCCTGGAACTTGCCTGCGTAAGTCTTGACGTTAGAACCCGACATGTGTGTTGTGCCCTTATTCGTACGCGACAATTCGATTGTTGCGTATTGTTTAGAGTTGTAGCTTTCTCTACTGCTATTCGTATAGTAATGGTTTGTATTCTTTTTCCACGAGATGCTGATGTCGGGGTCGATACCCTTAATCACCGCGGTCAGGATATTCACAAGGCTGATGCCTTTCGCGTCGCTTAACACAAGTCCGGAGAACGCGTTTGCATTGGTGCCGTTGATTGCGTCAAGTACGCCGTTGCCTGTGCCGGCTTCGTTAATCTTGCCCGCCGTCGCGCCGAACCTGATGTACCTTGCCGACTTTTCTTTTCCGCTTGTAAGCACGAAGTTGTGGATTTTCAGGTTGACCGCGCTTTCGTCGCTCTTGTTGAAGCCGAGTTTAAGGTCGATTTCCAAGGATCTGTTGTACATTGCAGACGCATGGTTGATGGAAAGCGACAATGCTCTGTCGTTATTCATCTTCGGCAAAGGAATGACCGTTGCGGTTGCGCCTTCACCGATGGTGATGGTCTTGTAACCCGCAAGTTCGCCTGTGCCGTCCGCCACGTGCAGCGTATCGCCGAGCAGACTCGTCAGAAGCCCTTCGATGAAGCCCCAACCGATTTCGACGGTGAAGCCCACTTTGCCCGGGATAATGGTAAGTTTTGCAATGTCGCCCGATGCGGATGCAATCGCGACTTCGTTATCGCCGCTTGCAAGAGCGGTTGCCGATGCCGATACAAGTCCGCCGATAAGGCTCTGCAAACCGATGATCTTGACCTTGAACAAGGACAAGCCCGAAAGGTCTGCGTAAACGTCCGCGTCGCCTTTCTGTTTATACATCTTGAGCAACGAACCGTAGCCCAAGGGTTTCAGGTCAAGGTACAACTCGATATCGCTCCACCAGTCGACGTCGCCGCCCTGCAATGCTTTGACAAGGTTTGCAAGGTTCAGGGATACTCTCAGGTCAATGTCGCAACCGATTTCGCCACTTGACGGCAGGTTCAACTTGAAGTTGTTGATGCCTAAAAGCGATTTAAGCAGTACGCCAAGGTATTTCTCGAAGTCGCTTTGTCCGTTGTCGACGCAGTTTTGTCTGATCTGTACGTTGAAGCCAAGCGCAACCGTTTCAAGACCGATTTCGCCTTTTTCAATGTCGTATACGGTGACGAATTCGTCTTTGTGGCTCGTTACGACTTCCGCATATCTTGTTTCGGCATGGCTTACTTTGGTGGAGTTGCCCGTGATTTCAAGATTCGTCGTGCGGAATCCGAAGTAGAGGTTGTCGTTGACCTGCACCGCAAGGTCAAGTTGCGTGTCGGCGTAACCGTCGCCGTTCAGATCTTTTCTGGAATCGAACAGCAGGACTGCGTCGCCGAAGTCGGGAAGTTGAATATCAAGGTTCAACGCGCCCAGAATGGTTTCAAGCAGGCTGTTGATAAGGTCAGCGTTGATGCCGAAACCGAAGCGGTTGTTTGCAAGAAGCAACGAGATGTACGGTTTGTTGCCCGAAACTTCCTTATAACGCTTTTGTCCTTCGTGGAGACTTGCGTTGTACGGCACGTATTTGCCGTCGATAAGGACGTATCCGCCGTTTTCGTCTTCTTCGTACGCAACGGGGAACAATACCTTGCCCCAGCTTGTTCTGAACGCGCCCTTATTCACGTTGTAACGGGTTACGTTCTGATGCGCCTCGTTCGCTGCGTCGTATTCTTCAACGTTTCTTGCGTAGCGGGTTGCGCCTGCATGTACTTTTGCATTGTACTTCACGTATTTGCCGTCGACAAGTACGTATCCGCCGCTGTTGCTTTCCGTATAGACAAGCACGTATTTGCCGTCTGCCGCTTCGACGAAGTCCGAATACTCGATATGGTTCTTGTCGTAGTCTCCGACGTAGCTGCTTGCAAGAGCAGCCGTCTCGCCGCCGCGTTTGTTGTCGTCGCCGACAAGGTACTGATCAAGCAGCGGCAACAATGCGTCGTTGATGGTGTTGCCAAGGTTCAGACCGCCAAGTTTGATCTTGGGAAGTCCCCAACCTGACAAATCAACGTAAACGCTTTGTCCGTCAAGGTACACGCCGAGTTTAAGTTCTCTTACGGGCTCTTCGCTGGTCGACTTGAAAATTTCAACAGAAAGTTTCATATTGTTGAAGTCCGCAAGGTCGATGTGCGCGCTTATCGCAGTAGCGTAAACGGCGTCGATCTTGTCGTCTTTTACGAGGACTTGCAACAATCTGTCGGGGAAGAGTTTCTTCTTCAATATGGTTTCAAGGATATCGACGACAGGACTGATATCGAAGCCATCCGTCTTGTTGGTCGCTTCGTAATACCATTCCGATTCAAAGTTGATATCCAGTTTCAGTTGTTTAATGTTCTTGAAGTTCGCGCGTTCCGCCTTCTTGATGAAGGTGTATTCGGTCATATCGAATCCGTCGGGAGCAGTCAGGTTGATGCCGCCGATTCTGAGTCCGATATAGAAGTCGCGTTCTCCTTCCGAAACGTAGTTGTCGTCGCCGAGAATCATTTCGATGCCGACTTCCAGATTTCTGAGGTCGATATAGATTTCGCCCTTTACAAGGGATTGTTGTTCCGTAATATCAGTGCCGACCAAAGTATTCAGAAGTGCGCCGATGAAGTTTTCTCTTAAAACGACCGAGATCTTGCCGCCACCCAGACGTACTTCACCAAGGAGCGCGTTCAGAACGCCGAAGATATTTTCGGGGATAAGTCCCGTATTCTCGTTTGCGCTTGCGTATGCCGCGCTGGACGTCGCCGTTCCGAGGATTGCGTTCAGGTCAAGTCTTGCGACGTGTTTGCCCTTTCCGCGGTATCCGCTGTTGTCGATAAAGACCGACAAAATGCCGTCCGCCTCACCGATTGCGGTGATGACGATCTTGCTGCCGTCTTTGCGCGAATCTTCCGAGAACAACATCGTATCGGAATTGATCGTAATGCGGAACTCCGTGCCTTCAAGGTTCAGACCTGTGCCTGCGATAAGTCCGCCATTCAGTTTCTTCACGTCGATTGCCGCCGCGATTTCTATGCTGAAATTGCCCTTTCCGTCAAGTTCGTCTTCGGGGAAGAGCACCTGATACAATACCCTTGCGCTGTTCTGGTTAAGTCCGAGAAGCGCCGCAAAGTATTTTTCCCACGGGACGAAGTTGTCGCCGGTGTCTTTTGCGAACGAATCCGCGTCAAGCGACAGGTTCAGATAAATCTTTCCGCTCTTACCGAAGTCAAGGCTGTCGACAAGGACGTCCATGATTTCCGATGCGGAGAGAATACGGTTAAGGTCGACGTCGGCAAATTGACGATAATTATCCGCGTTTGCGGGTCTGAACGAAATCGTATTTTCGGCGTCGAGGAATTCAAGATAGCTGCCGTCGGTGTTGCCCGCGCCTTCTCTCTTTTCAAAGTCGAACCCGAAAATGTTCAATCCTACGTTGAGCGCAAGTTTGTGATCGTTGTAAACGTCAAGGATGCCGATATCCGCGCCGAAGATGAACGGATCTTTCGTTGCATGGACGCTTACGAGCAATGCGTCGAGAATGTCTTCAAGACCTGCTTTGTCCATAAGTCCGCCGATAAGACCGAGCATCGCTTTGCCCGTGATATTGACTTTTGCGTTGCTTGCCACGTCATAACCCGCAACGTTGTCGGCGATACCGTAGTTTCTGAGATCAGCCCAGACCGCCGAAATGCTGTAAACGGGCACTTTGACGTACGACTTCGCGCCGCCTACGCCTGCGCCTTCGACGTACTTCTTCTCGGTTTCGTCATAGTGATAAAGCTTGGGTGCGTTGTGGCTTTCCTTTGTCGGGTCGTATACGTTATATTCGTACTTGCAGGTTTCCGAATTGTATTCTTCGATATACCACTTGCTGCCGCTTGCTACTTCCACGAATTTGTAAACCGCTTTGAAGGTGCCGTTTGCGTTCTGCGTGTACGTGCCGTCGGCGTTTTGTTCGTATTTGTCTTCTGCGTTAACGGTTTCTCCGTCCGCAATCTTTACGTAATTGCCAATGACTCTCTTGTAAAGCGCAGTCGCGGTTACGTCCGCATCGCCTGCCGCCAATACGTAATCTTCCCCGACCTTTACGTACAAGTCGGTAAGTTTCGTATAAGTCATCGCCTGTTCGTGCGTGTATTTCGCCTTGTGGCTGAACTTTTCTGCGTTTTCCGCGCTGAGCAGCGTGTAGCCCGTAACCTTGTTGGCGCGGTCGCGTACGTACAAGTCTTTGCCGCTTTCCGTCTTATAGTCAGCGGAAATAGCACCGATGTAGTTTCTGTAAACCATTCTCAGCTCGTCTTTATCGTTCAACTGTGCGACGTGCACGAATTTTGCAGGCGCAGCGGAGTTAATGGCGTTTGCTTCGTAATATACGTAGGTGTACGGTTGTTGCTCGTCTTCAACCCACGCGTCGGACGAACCGAGCGCAACGGAAGTCGCCGAGCCTTCGCCCGTAAGAAGTCCGTTGATAAGGTCAAGCACGTTTACGCCCGTGATTTTGAGCATACCGAGGTTCTTGTTGTTACCCGCTTTTTGTTTCTGGAAGAAGTGCGATACGTCAACGTAAAGCGTGCCTTCCGAACTGACGTAGGTAAGAACCGCAAGCGGTACGTTGCCCAACGTCTTGTCGACTCTCGTAAGGGAAATTCTGAGATCGACCGCGTTCAGCGCAAAGTTCTTGTCTTTCAGGCTGTATTTGATGCCGACCGCCGCTTCGATTGCGAAACGAATGTCGATATCTTCTTCGATGACGAGTTTGGTTTCAAGGTCGCCGACAACGCCGCTCAGAATGTTTGCAAGAGCGATGCCCGGTTGTTTGTCAATCTTGACCTGACCTTTCAGACCAAGCGCGACGCCGGTAACTTCGTCTGCTTCCGTAAAGGCTACGCCTGCGACTTCCGGCGAAGAAACAATGTCTTTCTTCGCGCCGAGTTTGGGCATATTGACGGCAAGTTTCAGGTGCGTCGAGTACGCGACGAGATCGAGTTCCACAAGACCGTTTCTGGTGCTTCGATAGAACTCCGTCGTTTCGTCAACTGCGCCGAATTGTTTGACGTATTCTTTCTCACTGAACAGTTCGATATGATTTGTTACGGTGTTTTTGAAGAATACCATGCCGTAATATTGGCTTGTGCATCCTGCGTCGAAATAGTACTTACCGTCCTTGCGGTAAATTTGTTCGTACGTGTTTTCGATACCGGCAAGGTTTATCGTAAGTCCGCTGAATGCGACATCGGTCGGCACTTCGGGCATTACTTTGTTGTAGTAGTCAATGTTTTTGTTCAGAACAATCGACAATACCGCGTCGATAAGGTTTGCGAAGTAGTCGTTCTGGAACGCGACTTTCAAAGCCTTTCCGCCAACGCTGATACCTTCGACGATTTTTTGTACGATACCGATAATCTGACTTGTTTCGACAGATGCGGTTGCTTCGTCCGACGAAAGCGCGGTGCCCGAACCCATTGCCGTCCTGATGATATCCATAAGGAATTCGCCGGTAACTTTGATGTTGGGCATTCCGAGTCCGTCAAGCATCAGATATACGTTGCCGTCCGCGACGTAGATACCGATAAGTTCGTCGCCGTCGGATTGTGCGTAAATCGAGATTTGCGCTTTTATGAGCGGCAATGCCTGTTCGATCGCCGCGAAAATATCCGACGAATCGAAGCCTTGTTGCAGTTTGTTGAGAAGCGCCGCAAAGGCGATTTCAAGTTTGACCGACGCACGGATACCCATGTTGCCGTTTCCGATTGCGCCGACCGACGATACGTTGGTGAGAACCGTCTTGCCTTCGCTGTCGAGAATGGATCTGCCCATCGCCATACCGTTGGTGAACATTGCGCCAAGGTCAAGGTCAAGCGACAAGGTGAGTGCTTCCAGTTTCGGCTCGAACCCGACTATCTTCTTTTTGGGCTTGCCGTTTGCGTCGACGATTTCGTTGCCGTTTTCGTCTTTCTCCGTTCCAAAGAGAATTTCGATGAATTCGACGTAATCGTTGATATCGATTGATTTGACTCGTTCTTCAACGCCCGTGTTGCCGATCTTGATATTTTCGACCGCAACGTTTATGCCCAGAAGTTCTGCGGCTTCCGCGTTGAGTTTAAGCGAAATGTTGCTTTCGCGCTTAAACGTGCCGTTTTCGTCGATATAATATTTCTTTGTTTCGTTATCATATGCGTACTTCGTGCCGCTGAACGTCTCGCCCGCCGGAATTTCGACGAATTTCTCGCCGAAGTTGACTTCGACAAGTGCTTTCAGGTCAAGACCGCCCAGGAGTTTTTGCGTGTTTTCGTCAAGGCCGAGCGCCGCGATTCCCAACAGTTTTTGGATGAACAGCGTGCCGACTTCAACCGCGATGCGGTTGCTGTCAAGGATAAGCGCAGCCGCAGCCGCCGGCGAACCGGCTCCGTTGTTTCCTACAACCGTGAAGTTGACTTCGGACGCAAGCGCGGACGAAGATCCGCTGCCGCCAAGCAGTTTTTTAAGGATTTCGACGCCGTTCGAGCCGCCAAGCAAATCGCTGAGTCTGAGCCCCGAAATGCGGATATTGTCAAATCCGAGTCCGTCGAGTTTCAGCAGGACGTTGCCGTCTTTGTAGTAAACGCCGATAAGGGTTTTTTCGCCTATCTTTTTGTTGCCTTCAAAGATCTGACCGACGATTTCGATTGCGGCAACCGAGTGGTCGACGTTCGTAAGGTTGAGCGCCAACGCAACGCGAAGCGACAATCTGACTTCTGCGCCGCCTTCGGGCACCGTGAGTTTCAGCCAGTTTTCGCCAAGCGTCACACCCGTAAGCACGCCGAGTTTATCGACGAATTTACCGAGGTCGAATCCTGTCGTCGAATACTTGTTCTCTTTGTCCATGAATTCCAAGCCGAGATTTACTTCAAGGCTCAGGTCGATTACCGTTTCTTGTGCGATTGTCGCGGTCTTAATATCTTCGGGCACGATGGACTGTGTTCCGTCAATCAATCCGATATCGATTTTGCCGATGTTAAGGTTGAACCCGACGTGGCCGATTTTAAGCCCGATGCCGATACCGAACGAGTTGAAGTCGAAGCCGAATTTCAGTTCTTCGAAAATTTCGGTGCCGTCAGTTTTTGTGACCTTCGTATATCTTGTGGTCAATGCTTCCGCGTATGCCGAATCATAGCCTTCGCAATCCGAAAGAATACCGGCTTCCGAAAGTTTGACGTAAGACACGTCTGCTTCCGCCTTTGCAACGCGTTTATAAAGCGTCTTGCCGGCAAATTGCGCTTCGCTGCCCTTTGCGATTTCGCCGTATTCGCCGTTTGCAAGCAATACGTACTTCTCGCCGTCGTAAACATCGCCTTCCGCGAGCGCTACAAAGTCATACGCTTTCTTTACGTAAACTTCGCCGTCCGCGTTTTCGGGGAAGACAGGAGACGCCGTAACGATGGTGACTTCCACGCCGACTGCGCCGAACGCTTTAAGGCTTATCGTGCCTTTGTCAAAGCCGAGCAAGGTTTCAAGCAGCGTTTCGACAAGGCTTGTCGTTGCCTGAACCGCGATACCCGTCGTGTACACGCCGTTGAGTTTGATAAATTCGCCAACCCACAGTTGCAGCATTGCCGCTTCGTAAGGCATGCGTTCATCCGCACTTGCAGACCCGATTGCGCCGAAGAGTTCGGACACGGGCATCGAGAAGATACCGCGACTTGTATTGATATATTTAATATATAACGTACTGTTATACAGATAGATACCGCCTTTGACGGTTCCTTTGGAATCAAGCGACTCGATTGCGAGTTCGACGTGTTTCAAAAGTTCCGCAATGTCGATGTTTGCGGTATTGGACAACGCCTTTACAAGTTCCGCAACGTTTGCGCCGACCGTAACTTTTACGCGCGCTTCCGCCTCGAATTCGCCGATGCTGACAAGGAGCTTCGCAAGAGCGTTAAGGTCTCTCAGGTCTTTGCCGGTGAACGCGGGGGTGAATTTGTAAATCACGTCTTCGATATAAATCGTATTATCAGGGGTTGACGCCTCGGACACACGATACAGTTTGCCGGTGTAGCCGTCGTTTTCAAGCACGGGATAATACGCGCCTTCTTCCGCGACGAATTGATATTTGCCGTTCTCGTTGACGGTTGCGACTTTGTTTACGCTGTCAAAGTCGAATCTGACGCCCTTGAACGTTGCAAGTTCGTCTTTGTCGATTTCGTAGTAGTTGCCTTGTTTATAAAGGGTTATGCCGGTGGCTTCATAGACGAAGTATTTGCCCGTTGCGGCGTTAAGACGGAATTTTACACCGCCTTTCGTTCTGTCGGTTACGGAGTATTCGCCCGCCTTGAAATCGCCGTTAGCGTTGGTCACAAAGCCATTTCCGTCTTCTCTGTACTTCTTGTCGGCAGGATAGGTTTCGGCTTCTTCCGGAAGGATCGGGAAGTAAGTCTTTGCCGAATCGTCCGCTACGAACTTATATGCGCCGTTGTCTGCAACTGTGAACGTGCCGTCCGTATTTTTCGTGAATTTCGTGCCGACGAATTCTTTTTCCGCAAGGTAGTACGCGCCACGCTTGAACGTGCCGTTTACATCCTGTGCATAAGCCATTGCGCCGGTTTTGGAATATCTTTGACCTTCGTATGTTGCTTTATCTTCGCCTTCTGCAAACTCGACGTATTTCATCGTCGTGCTGGTGCGGTTGGAGACGTCGATAATATCTGCGACAAAGTCAAGAATACTGTCGTTTGTGCCTTTCGTTCCGGAAAGAGTCAGCCCGAGTTCCATCGAGAGATAAATCTTTTCATCGCCGACGGTTTCGGATACTTCCGGGAATGTATTGCCGATAAGGACAAGGTCGTGATCGGTTTCCGTTCCAGGAACAAGTTCTTTTCTGAACTTGCCGTTTTCGTCAACTTTTCCGTCCTTGTCGTATCTCGTGCCGGTGTAAACTTCCGAGGCGGGAATTTCGACAAGAGCCGCGCCTTCCTTGAAGTAGCCTTTGACTTCCTGATTGTCAAGAGCTTTCGCGCCCGCTTTCTTCACAAAGTACGGGATAACTTCAATCGCTTCGCCCTGCAAAACAAGGGTTGCGTCAAGTCCCAGACCGATGCTGAAATCGGGGGCTTTGGTCGTGTTCGGGTTGTCGAACACAAGGTCGATGCTTATGCCGTTTTCTTTCGTCCAGCCGATGCCGCTGTGTTTGACTTTGACGAAAAGTTTATCTTCCGCGACAGCGTTGCCGTTCGCGTCGTAAACCGTCGTGCCCGCGACGAATTCTGCCGCTTTCACGACTTTTCTCGTCGCTTTGTCGGCGGAATCGTACACCGCAAGATAACTCGTGTGGGTGTACTTCACGAATCTGGCTGCCGCTGCCTGTTCTGCGGTAAGCGCGACGTATTCGCCCGCGGCGGAGAGATAATACAACGTCTGAACTTCGCCGCCGGTGTAAACGACGTACTTCGTCGCGTCAACGGCGTCCGCTTTATAAAGTTTTCTGTAAACTTTTGCTTCCGCGTCGAAGAAGTACTGTTCGCTGCCCTGTTGCGACTCGAACGCCGCGTTGTAACGGACGTAACGTTCTTCGACTTTTTCAGTGTAAAGGACGTCGTCGACCGAAGTTTTGCCGTCCGAAAGTTTTGCATAAGGGCTGCTGAGCGTGAACATTGCTTTCACGTCGTCGTTGAACCCGAACGTGTCGCCGAGAAGTTTCGCGACAACGTTTTCAAGCAATACGTTCATCAGGTCGGGAGCAAGCGCAAGGTCAAGTCCCGTATCACTGATGCTTGCTCTTGCAAGCAGATTTTGCAAAATCTTGTTGACAAGCACGTAATCGGTTTTCTTTTTATCTTTTTCGCCGTCGCCTTCGCCCGTCGCAAGCGCGCTTGAACCGCTGCCCGACGTCTTTTTGATCTGGTCGATAATGTTTTTAAGCGACGCTTTGAAGTTGTCGCCGCCGACCGCAGAAAGCGAAACGTAAACGTAGCCGTCCTTCAAGCTCACGAAAACGGGGTTGCCGTTAAGGTTGATCTTGATCAACGCTTCAACCATATTAAGGAGTTCGAGCGGATCGTATTTTTCCTTGCCGGCAGTGTATTCCGCGCCGATTTTGCCCATTATGAGCTCGTAAAGAGCCTGACCTGCGGGCACAAGATACTTCGTCATTTTTTCAGATTTGACGTTAAGTACGACGTCGATACCGATTGAACCGTGCGTGTTTTTGATGATTGCGTCAGCCGTCAACGCTTTCAAAATACTGCCGACGGTTGCCGCGCCAGCGTCTTTTTCGAAAGCCGCTGCCGACGCGACGTTGCTAAGAATTGCGTCAAGACTGTGCTTGCCGTCTGAGATATCGTAATTCAATTCGACGCCGAATTGTACGCCGAGCGCGCTCTTCGTTGCGTCTTCTGTCTTTGTCCAGGCGTTGCCCGTAATGGTCGTGCCGAAGATATCTTGTTTTTGGGTGCTGAGATTTACCTTATTGACAAGAATACCAAGGTCAAGATACGAGCACGTCGCAACGACCGAAAGCAAAGGTTTGTTTTCGTCTTTCAGGTTCACCGCGACTTCTGCGGAGAGTCCCAGACCGTTGATGATTTCGATAATGTCGTCGCCGACCTTGTCGCCGACAAGCGCTTCAAGCAGTCCTTTCACGGTTTCTTCCGCGATCTTCACCTGAATGCTCTTTGACGCAAGTTCCAGAAGGATTTCCGCCTCGTTTGTCGTGGCTCCGTCGTCGGAAGCAAGCGCAGCGCCTGTGCCTTCGACTTTTCCGCCAAGGTATTCCACAACGCCGCTGACCGTCTTGCCGAGCAGACTTCCGAGCAGGTCAAAGTTTTCAACCTTGCTTCTTACGGGTGCGCTCTGGCTGAAGAATTGCGTTTCGACGTACAGGCAAGGAATATCTTTACCCGTTGCGTCTTTTTCGGTTGTGAAGTACAAGCCGAGTATGGTCTTTTCTT